>Ga0206131_10001671_pt1 | contig 28155 bp, 27 predicted proteins | sample Helgoland_Spring_FD_148636 | JGI IMG/M metagenome (GOLD analysis project Ga0206131, IMG submission 148636) | Pelagic subsurface seawater microbial communities from Kabeltonne, Helgoland, North Sea - Helgoland_Spring_Bloom_20160517_1 | ecosystem: Environmental > Aquatic > Marine > Epipelagic ...
GACCACAACGCACGCTCCAACAGCAACGACTCTCGACGACTTACAGAAACCAACATGGCACAACCTCTCCCGGCGGCCGACCTGGCCACCGACCTACAGACTTCCACCAATACGGCCACCACACCAAACCGAGACCCAAGCTGTAACCAAACCGCAACATATAGGGGCGCACCCGACTAATCAGCCCGAGGTGGTCCGAGGCGGCACCTCTGCCGGCTGTAGATATGCTTGTCGTAGCGTGTTAGGCATGCCTTACATGGGGTTTGGCTGCGCCCTGGATGGGTTTGGCTGCGCTCGGCCCTGGGTTTGGCTTCCTCCATGGGTTTGGGAAGTACCCGTACCCATGGGTTTGGCAAAATTTTTCAGGTACCTGCAGCGAAGCAAAGGTAAGGGGAGGTTTGGCGGGGGTACCTTGGGGTGGGTGTGTTTTGTATGTGGGAGTAGGGTTGTGGGGTGGGGGGTGTGACGGGGGTCACGTCTGCGAGGGGTGGTTTATGGCGAGCTATTGGGCTGTGGTTCCCCATAGGGCGCTATAGAGCGCCCGGTTGGTCATGGGGGTTGATGTGGGCGAGCGGTAGGCGAGCAGTCTTTGTGTAGGGGTAGGGGTTTGGAAGGTTTTTGTTGACTTTGGTTTGGGGTTGTGTTACAAAGGTACTTGACAAGTTGTTATAATCTCCGCCGTATGGTCGAGTGGCAGCGAAGTCGCCTCCTTTAATTCCGGCTCCCTTGGGGAGCTGAGGGGGCACAGAGGCCCCAGGGGGCTTCGGTGGGGGACAGTTGTGTGCTCGTATCAGGTTGTTGTTTGGTTGGTGGCGTCTAGGACGGGAGGTGGTGTAGGGTTTGTTGTTGAGCCACCCGGTTGCCCTTTTCTTCCTCTCTCGGGGTGGCCGGGTGGTTCTGTTATGAAGTTTGGTTTGTTACCTGATGAGGAGCCTGCTGCTCGTAATTTGAGCGAGTTTGAGACGGCTTTGTTGGAGTGGGATACTACTCCTTCTGATTTGCGGGCTAAGGGAGAGAAGTCTTTGACTGGGTTTTGTGAATCCCGTAAGACTTCCTCGGAGCGGTGTCTGCGTGCGATGCAGAAAGACTGGTACAAGCTCGCGCGTCGGCAACTGTCAATCGAGAAAGGCGAGTTGGACTACAAAACCCGCACCATCCTCGCAGTCGCATACGAACAAGCATTGAAGGGGAACCCCGCCGCTCGCAAAGACTGGATGGCCTTCTACCAGCCATTGAAAGAAACAGTAGAAGAGATAAAGATAGAAACCCCCACAACCAACCAATCAGCCGACCCCATGGGTGTCACAGAAATGAGTGACACTCAACTAGCGGAAGCTTTAAAAGAATGGGCGGACAGCGAATGACCTGCACCAACCCTGCTCGCATCCGGCCCCTGGAGGGCGGATGAGCACGCAGACACGACGAGAAACCCTTCTGCAGAACCGCTTGTTGAAGGGCACTAACCCTGCCACTCGTTCGCTCGTTTTGGGTGGCACAAAGAATGCTGTGGTGGGCGGTGCCCAGTCTTCTGTGTTGGCAGGCAAATTGAACAGGGTTGAAACGTCACGTTACGCAGCTGTGGTGTCGGGTGAAAGCAACATTGTTCAATACTCTGACGACTCGGTAACTGTTGGAGGGCTGGAAAACATAATGGCTGTCGCCCCTGGGTCTGTGAGCCTCGGGGGCGGGCTAAAAGTTTCGGGACAACCGGTTTCAGGCAACGAAATGTCGTTCACACGATCTTCTACGATGCTGGGCGGGTACAACAACACTATTAAAGGCGGTTATCAAGCAGGTATCTTTTCTGCTTGGGAAAGCGAAATTGACGCTGTTAGTGGCGGGACAGTACAGTTCTCCACTATCTCTGGCGGGTCTTACAACGAGATCAGGTCTGCTAACTCCGGCATTGTCGGGGGGGAGCAAAATGTGATTGGGATAAGCGGGTATGGCTGGAACGCTATTATTGGTGGCGGACATAACACCATGAACAACTCGCAGTTTTCGGCGATGGTGGGGACTGGCGGGCTTGATACCGGGTCCACGATGACTGACGCTAACAGATCGGTCATTGTTGGCGGCGGCGATTTGGCCATAACCGATACAAACCAATCCGGCCTATTCGCTGGTGAGAGTAACGCTATCAATGGCACCGGGGGGGATACAGATAAGTCGGCGATCATTGGTGGACGGGACAATGACATCACCGGTGGCGCTAACGAGGGTGCAATTATTGGGAGCCGTCAATCTTCGATCACCGGGAATGCGAATGGGGTTATTGCGGCTAGCCGTAACGGCATAGTGATACATAACCGTGCCGCACTAGTAGCCACCGATGGCAGGAGTTCTGTGCAAGCCTCAACCCTCCACACAGACAACTTGCATGTCTTTGATAGTTATGTAAAATTCGGGGCGCTGCCAACTTCTTCTAGCGGTTTGGCTGCTGGCCGACTTTGGGTTTCCGGCACCTCACCTAACAAATATCTCAGGATGGCGTAGGGTTACCAACTATGGATAAAAGAACTGCTAAACGGATCCCGTTGCAAACGTTTCGAGACGCGTTTTCGGATGATGCAAGAGAGATCACTGTTGCCCCGCTCTACAAAGGCGGCGATCAGATTGCAACCGGCAACTTGGCGGCGGTCTATTCTGACGGCAGGTTGCTTGGGTTGCTGGCTTGGAGCGATCTAGTGATGCTGATTAGTGAGACTGACGGCAAGAATTTCAATTTCTTAAAGATCCCCGCTAGTAGTGGGGATAGTGTCGAGTTGCCTCCGACTGTGGAGAAGTTAGTTTGGAGTTGGCAAGACGCCCTTGACGTGCAAAAAGAAAATCATTTGTCTGAGATAGCAAAGATTGAATCCCAGATTGCTGAAGTCCAGTAATGGATCTTGCTGAGCTTTGGGATTTAGTGAAAGACGAGCCAATGGGTCCAAAGGTGGGGTTTGTTTTGGTTACGTTAATCAACTATGTTGAGGCGATGGATCAGCCTGCGGAGGAAGAGTGAGCCTTTCTATTGAGGAATTAGAGCAAGAAGCGGAGTGGAGGCGCTGTAAAAGCAATGTGTTCTATTTTCTTGAAACGCATTGGCATATTAGTGTGCCTGGCGGTTCGCCTTTGTTTGAGTTGCGTGATCCGCAGCGGGAAGCTTTGCAGAAATGGGTAGATGGCGAGAACACGATTTCGTTGAAAGCACGTCAGATTGGCTGGTCCACTTTGGCTTCGGCTTATGCGTTTTGGCTGGTGTTCTTCCATGCCGATCAGACTGTTGTGAAGCTGTCACGTACAGAGAACTTTGCAAAGAAACTGCTCCAAATGAGCAAGTACGGTTATGCCCGGATACCGGATTGGATGAAAGAGCGGGGGCCGCAAGTCGAAAAGATGAACCAGCTGGAACTTCATTTCGATAATGGTTCGACTATTGAATCGATGGCTTCTCGTGAGAACGCTGCCCGTGGTATCACTGCATCTTTGATTATTGCTGACGAGTGGGCGTTCTTTAATGACCCTGCCGAAGCGTGGACTGCTATCTACCCGGCGACTGAAGTGGGCGGGCAGATCATTGGCATTTCAACTGCAAACGGTTTCGGTAACTGGTTCCACCGTTTCTACATGTCTGCGAAGGAAGGGACGAACAACTTCAAGGCAATGTTTTTTCCGTGGAACAGTGTGCCTTCTCGGGACGAGGAATGGTATAAAGCCCGCACTAAAGACATGGAGCCTTGGCAGTTAGCTCAGGAGTATCCGGCTACCGACGAGGAAGCGTTCATTGCTTCCGGTAACCCTGCGTTTGACACGGACATGTTAAAAGAACAGATCCTTGTGAAACCTCCTTTGTGGGAGGGGCTGCTTGCGGCTGACGATGATGACCGGTTTGTGTTGGTGAAGGTTTCTGAACCGCCGTTGAAAGTGTGGGAGAAACCCGAACCGGGCATGATGTATGCGATAGGCGCTGACGTTGCCACCGGCCAGCCTGACGGCGATTACTCGACAGCACATGTGGTTTCAGCGAACACTGGCGTGACGGTTGCAGTGTTTCGCGAGCGCATAGTGCCTGAAGATTTTGCTGAATCGCTTGTCCGTCTGGGTTTGTGGTATAACACGGCTTTGCTTGCTCCTGAACGCAACACTCACGGCCTCGTTGTTGTCAGGCGTTTGTCATACGATTTGAAGTACCCAAATTTGTACATGCATGTGCGAGACAACATTCAGCAGTCAGTAACCCGCAATGTGGGCTGGCATACGAACCAGGCTTCGAAGATGGTGTTGGTTGACGAGCTGGGGGCTGCTTTGAGGCGGGGGAAGTTGAAGGTTCATTGCGAGGACACGTTCGAAGAGCTTGTGGCGTTCTCTCGCAAGGTGAGAGGCGGCGGGAACACCATTTATGAGGGGAAACCCCATGACGATCTTGTTATTTCTTTGGGTATAGCAAACATGGCTTTGCAGCACATCTACGTCCCGGAGGTGAAAGCTGAAGAATCGGACGGTTTGACGATGGCTTTCTTCGAATCCCTTGTAGATCGTGCTAGTATCCACAAGAATAAACCTTACACGGCCGGTTATCGTCCGCCAAAAACCAACCCAGGAGGGTTTGTTGTCCATGCATGAGTTCACGCCACATCATTGCCTGTGTAGTTGCGGCATGGTTTTTGAGGATTTGCACGGCCATGGGTTGTGTTTTGGTTGCAAAATACAGACGCTGCGGTTTGACAAAGTAGCCTATGTGGCTGAAGGTATGGCAGAAAAAGACATTGTTGCTGCAGCGGCTGCTTCTGGCCGTGAAATAGAAAGGGCTTCAGACCGTGACCGTGACCGGCGAGATTTCGCAAAGATTGAAAAACCCGTGTTGTCAGATTCCACTAAGAGATTGATACATCAAGTTCATGGACGCTAACGAACCTATTCCTACTGGCCGTGTAAGTATCAAAACTCAACAGAAGCTTGCCGACTACCGTGCCGAAATTGCTGCTTCTCAGGATGCGATGGAGGAGAAGGGGTATCACGAGAAATGGCGTCGGTTCATCCAAATGTATGAGTCGAATTTGAATTATTCGACTGACCCTGCTGTCGATTGCATCGATGTGCCTATCGGTTTCGCTAACGTAAACATCCTGCGGTCTGCGCTGACAGTAAACCATCCAAAGTTTACTGCGAGTCCGCGCAACCTGCCATCTCATTTAGCTGCAACGTTGTGTGAAGAGGTAGTGAATTGGGAGTGGTATCACAATGATGTCCAAGAAGAGATCCGCAAAGTCACTGACGATTTCTTGATCGCTGGTAACGGCTTCTTGAAAGTTGGCTACCAGTTGGAGACAAGCGGTAAACGCTCGGATGTGACGGCGTTAAATATGCCTGGGCAAGTCGATTACGGCATGTTTGAGAAGCAGGGGTATAACACCGAGTTTGACTCTGCTGTGAGCAAAGCGACGGCTGCGGCGTTTTCTCGGCCTGCTATGGGGTCTGATTTGCCGGAACGTTCGGCTATGGCCAAACAATTGCGTGAGTCCGGTTCCATCATTTTGAAAGATGAGTGTGTGGTTGAGCGGGTGAGCGTGTTTGACATGTTGATCGATTCTTCTGCTACTTCGATGAACAATTTGCAGTGGATAGCTCAGCGGGTTCCGGTGAGAAGCGATGTTGCGGAGAAGAACAAGAGTTGGCCTGCGCGGGTTAGGAAGCAGTTGAGGCCTGGGCAGAAAAGTTTGGCTGAAGAAGAGGACACTGGTACTTCGCAGTATCAGAAACCTAATAGTTCGATTACCCAGGGGCGTCCTGGCGGTGAAAAGATTGAATGGGTGATTGTGTGGGAGTTTTATGATCTGCAGGAGGGGACGATGTGCGTGTTTGATGACAACATGGCTGACGATTTCCTTGTGGCTCCGCAGCCGATGCCTTTCAAGTTTGGTCACCCTTTCATCCATGTTGGTAACTATTCGGTGCCTGACAAGTTCTGGCATATCGGCGAGCTGGAACGCATTGAGACGCTCCAGATGGAGATCAATAAAACCCATTCGGCGCTGGTTAACGACCGCAAGGGGTTCCAGCGGAAGTGGATGGTTCGGGAAGAGTATCTGAATGAGGGTGGGCCTAACTCGTTGGAAAGCGTGTTGCGTTCCGAGGATGACAATCTGATTGCTTCGATTCCGAAGAAGGGTCAGGGCATCAGGATGGAAGACATTATTGCTCGGGTGCCTTCACCGAACCTTGATCCTGCTTTGTACAGTGTGGGTTCCACGTTGCAGAATTTGATGAATGAGGTCAGCGGTATTTCCGATTTCCAGCGTGGGCAGAGCGGTGGCGGTAGTACTGCTACTGAGGCAGCAATTATTAATGATGGCACGATGGCTAGGATGAAGGAAAAGCAGGGAAAGATTGAGAAGTTGATGCGTGATGTGGCGCGTCGCCTGGTCCAGCTAAAAATGCAGTACATGAAGTCTGAGAAAATGTTGCGCATTTCTTTGGGCCAGAATCCTCAGGCAGGTCAGAAACTCCGTGATGCAGGTGTTTCGTTGCAGTCTGCTGATGGGGTGGACCCAACTGAATTGTTCACTTCTTACACTGCTAAAGACATTGAGGGCGAGTATGACATTATTGTAGAGGCGGGGTCTTCTACTGCGTTTAATGAGTCGCAGCGGCGAAGGTCAATTCAAGAAATGTTAGCGACTATTGGTCCGTTCCTTCAGATGGGCAAAATTGATGTGGATGCCTTGTTGACGTATGTGTTGCGGTTTGGGTTTGGCATCCCTAATGCTTCTGATTTTATGAAGTCTGAAACGGCTGTGCCTCAGGGTCAGCCTGGCGGCATTGTTGAGCCTGGCGGCATTGTTGAGCCTGGCGGGCAGGCTGGTGGCGGCGAGTTGCCTCCCGAGCTGATGGCCATGTTGCAACAGCAGCAGGGTGGGACGCCTGGTGTTGCTTCTGTTGCTGGGGGCGTGCAGCAGCCTGGTGGAGGGCCTCCTTTGGCCGCTTCGCAGCCGCCTCCTTACTGATAGTGGCGTCTGGTTAGGTCTGTGTGCAATAATGTGCATAATGTCCGTACAACCGGGCATTCGAACTATCTAGAGGAGTGACCCCTGTGAGTACAGGACTAGTCAATACCGAAGACTCGAACCCTTCCAAAGTTGATATGAACCAAATGGTGCCTGTAACCATCGATGGTGTAACTACCCAAGTAACCTTGCAAGAGGCTGCGAACGGCTACGCATCGAGACAAATGGTGACGCAAGCAACAACCCGCGCTGCCGAGTTGCAGAAACAAGTCGAAGCTTTTGACCGTTTCAAATCGCAACTCCAAGCTGATCCTGAACGGATCGTTACAGGGTTGGCTGAACGGTTCAATATATCTGTTCCCAAGACCGGAGTTGACTCCGACTACCTTGATGACGATGCAGACCCTGCATTGGTGGAAGTCAAAAAGCAAATGGCTGAGCAGGCAAGGCAGATGGCTTTGCTGCAAAACCAGTTGGCAACTAGTGCTCAAACCTCAGAGATTGAAAAGAAACTTGCTGGACTGAAAAACGTTCACGGTGATGCTTTTGATCAGGAACAGGTTCTCAGTTACGCATTGACTCACGATATTGACAATGTGGAAACAGCGTTTAAAGCTTGGCGTTTCGATCAAGGACTTTCAACACCTTCTCCGAATACCGATCTTGATAACGCCGTCCAAGCCTTGGGGCAGATCGCTCCCGGCGCGCCGACAGCTATGCCTGCGCCTGTGAAAGGTGTTCTCGCTCCTCCATCGGATGAGAGAGACTCTATTCGCAGGGCTTACGCTAAGGCCGGTGTCGACATGGATGAGATCCTGAGTTCAGTTTGATGGTTGAGCACTCCACCTTTTAGGAGTAAACCATGGCAGTAGGACATGCCGATTTTGGAGAGATCGCTTCAACGACTCTCAACGAGCACGCCTCGATGCTCGCTAACAACATTTTCGAGAACCAGCCGTACATGTTCTGGATTAACCAGGCAGGCCGGGTAAAGGATTTTGCTGGTGGTCAGCAAATCGTTGAGCCAATCATTTATGCCGGGAACGACACGTTCTCGTCTTATTCTGGTTACGACACGCTAGCTGTAACAGCCCAGACGGGTATCACGGCGGCAACGTTTGATCCCAAGCAGGCTTACGCTTCCATCGCAATTGATGGTTACAGCCAGATGGTCAACGCTGGCCCCGAAGAGGTCATCGACCTCCTTGAAGCCAAAATGATGCAGACAACTGAAACAATCACTGAAGAGATGGACGCTATGCTCATCACTTCTGATGGCACTGGCAACAGTGGCAAGGACTGGCTGGGGCTTGCAGCTCTTGTCGGCGATGCCACTGTAGGCCCAGCTACTGTTGGCGGCATCGTTGTTGCTGACAACGCCTGGTGGCGTTCACAGGTCGACGATGTCGGCGCTGGCGCTCTGGTGTTGTCTGACATGAACACTATGGTGAACAACTGCAGTAACGGTGTTGACCGCCCCGATCTGATTCTGACTTCCCAGAAGCAATTCGAAGCTTTCGAGGCTTTGGTTTCGCCTCAGCAAATGTTCCGTGATCAGTCGATTGCGAACGCTGGGTTCCGTAACCTCTTGTACAAGGACATCCCCATTGTTTACGACGGAAACGTCGCCGACGATGACATGTATTTCTTGAACTCGAAGTATCTCAAGCTGCGTCCTAACCGTCGCACTTGGTTCACTACTACCCCATTCGTGCGCCCTCACAATCAGGACGCCATCTATGCTCAGGTGTTGCTCGGTGGCCAGCAGACCGTGAACAACCGTTCACGTCAGGGCTACATGCACAACATCGGCTGATCGGAATAACTCATGGCACTTACACTCGTGGCTACGGATGGCAACGCTAATCCGGGCACTTCACATGGTCGGGCCATGGATCGCATCGGCATTGGCGGTGCCCCTATTGCGGGCATCGGCAAACTCTGGTGGAGTTCATACCTGATCGACCTAGAGAACACAGCGTATGTGACTGGCGGTGTCCCTGTTCCAGTGGGCACTTGTGGTTTCACACGCATCTTTGACATGCTGGTATTGGGGGGCAAAGATCCTTACGGGTCTGCTGATGTCACCCATGTGACTACCGGACTGACTTTCACGCTTGATAGCACTAACCCTGCGGCACCAAAGCTTGTAATTGAAGACGACGCTGGCGAAGTCGCCAACGCTTCTACTCAAGCTGCTGGCTCCCGTGTGTGGGTTTGCTTCGGCGGATTGCGATGAAGAGTCGGGGGGTTCCTTATTTGGAGGGGCCTCCCGGTTCTGAGCCTTACTATGGCGGTGCAGGTTTGGTACCTGTCGCAGGTGAGCTTATGAATCAGGGAGTGGAACAAGTTATCGAACCGCGGTCTGAAATAGACAGTGGCTGCATGGGCCGTCTTTCTGACGGAACCCGTTGCCGTAAAGGCAAGAAGCCGCTTTGCGGCATACATGCCAACCTGAAGAAATAAGGATTACGAATGGCAGTACTGGAACCAGGGGGAGCGACTACCTACGACCGTGTCCGCGATTGGGCTTTGGATGTAGGCGGATGGGGTACTACGTGTCCCGTCCCTGCAGAGATCATGGATGCGCTCCTTCTGGACTGCCTGCAAACCATCCATGCGCAAATCTGGGATCATGACCTGTACAAGGCTAAGTGGTCGTTTACTATCGGGATCGATGACTACTTTGTGGATGATGGCGGCGGGTCGCCTGAAATAACAACCAACATTTTCTCCCCCATGTTTGCTGTGCTGAACAAGATTCAGCGGCGCAGAGACCACAAGGAACTGTTCCGGGCAGAATCGTATCCGAAGATCCCGATGGCGGGTTTGGATACTCCTATAGTGTCGACGGCCGAGCCTGCCCGTCTGGAGTGGTTTACTTGGGGTGACGAGTTTGTTGTCGCACCTCCTTCCACCGGTGTAGAGATTTATGATGCGTTTGGTTACCGCATACTGAATCGTTCCATTTGGACGTATTCGGCCCCAACAACTACATGGCAGTTGGTGGATCTGCCTGACGCCTACATTGAGACGTATCAAAAGTGTGTGCTGGGGTTTTTGCTTACGGCGACAAACGACCATATTGGCGCAGAGAAATGGTTGCGTGCTGCAAGCGACGAGTTGCAGTCTTTACGCAATTTCAATGACGGCAATTTGATTAACAGGCTTCCGTTGGACGAGGGTGAGCCGCTGCGCATGGGTGGAACTCCGATCCGCAAGCGGAGGCTTGGGGTACCGTATTATTTGCCTGAGGTTGTGACTCCGTAATGGCGTTTAACAACATGCTTGGGGGCGGGGTCAGACCGCCTAAAACTGAGGCCGCTATTCAGGTTGATTTTACTGGCGGTCTACGCATCGGGGCGGATGGCATGGAGTTGCTGCCGAATGAGGTGCGGGATTGCATGAATGTTGACTTCCCTGCTACTGGCGGGGTTGAACGCCGCAAGGCCGTGTGGCCTTTGGCTGCTACTACCGAACGCATTTCGACTACGACCGACATCGTCGAATACCGGACAGCTGCTGGGGTGTATCTGTATTGGAGCACGGAGGGGGCGAACGAGAAACAGTTGTTTGTCGACGGTTCCGACACGCTGACTACGTCTGCGTTTGTGCCGCCTGGTTCCGGCAAATCGTTTACGGGCACCCAGGTTGGGGACAAGCTTTACGCTCGCACGGCTAACGGCGGAGGCAGGCCCTGGTCTTTGTGGGACGGTACTACATCAGTTGACATGCGGAACAAATTTCGCACAGACGACTATGAGGGGACTGGCTTTCCTGACTTTTCTGAGTTTCATCTGACAGGCACGCCTCGAGGCAAACGTTGTTTGAGTTGGAACAGCCGCCTTTGGGTTTGGGGCAGTGAGGTGGAGTTGGAGGACGGCGCTTACGTGTACGACGCAGCTTTGGGGAAGGCTGTGTGGACTCCTGATGCTGGCCCTACTTCTTCGTTCTATGATGACACAGCCACGTTGTATTTCTCGTTTGCTTATGGGCAGCGGGAAGATGAGGGGCCTCAAGACTTTTACGCTAATTGGGCGTTGAGGTTTGAGTCTGACGGGAAGGGCGAGATTGTGTCGTTGGCTTCTTTGGGCGAACGCTTGTTTGTGTTTAGTGATAACCGGATTCATGTAGTTAGCCCCAACTTTGCTGAACCGGTAGAATTGTTTTATCAGGTGCAGGAGTACCGTTCGGATATAGGTTTGGCTAGCAAACACGCTTTGGCTACGTCTGGGAACTCTGTGTGGTTCTTTGATCAGGAGCAAGGGCTGATGGAGATTGACTCTCAGGGAAGCTTGATTGGTCATATGGAGAAGATCGAAGGGTTGATGAAAGATCTTGTTCGGGACAAGTCTTCGGTGTGTTTGGGGTTGCATAAGGACCGCGTGTGGGTGAGCGTCCCTGAAATCCTAGAGGGGGGGAGTGCCACCCCTGATGGCAACACTCGCACTTACGTGTACGACATTAAGACGGGAGCGTGGACCCGATACAACTTTGGGGTTGATCGGTTCCATTTTTATCGTTCTTGGTTTGAGAATGGGGAGGATCGCTTGTTTGCTTGGACTTATCAGCATGCCGATAACCCTGATGTGGAGAACGCTATAATCCAGTTGGATTATGATCCTGACGATTTTGTAAACGACTACTACCTCCCTTCCACTACGCCAGGTTCGGGTCTGGTGCCTATCGAGTCTTATGTGGCTACGGCATGGTTTGATGCTGGGAGTCCCGAGCAGACGAAGGATTGGGTTGGGGCGGAAATGTTTTTTCGCACACTGCCTAATGTGACGTGTGAGATCACGGCTGCTAAGGATTGGGATGCGTCTACGGCTGCTTTGGATGTGGTTAAGGCCGTGGGGAATAAGAACATGTGGGATGATGGGGGCATGTTGCCTACATCATTTACGGGAAATGATCCGAATTATACGGCGGTGCCTAATGCGGTGGCTGGGGCGTGGAAAGAAAACTCGGTGTTGTTTGCGACGTTAGTTGACCGTGAGGGGCGTGACGGGGAGCTTGACCCTGTGGTGCCGGAGAACTCTGATCGTCTTGCTCAGCCGGTGCGTGTGAACAGGTTCTGTGCTTCTCGTTGTGTGAGTGTGCGGGTTGCGCCTGTTGAGGCTGGAAAGTGGAATCTGGACAGGTTGACTTTGTTTTTCGAACGCTGGCTGGTGAGGACTTAACATGGGCAATCCGGTAGAAGAGGGCGATCTCGTAATTGAGGTCAAAGAAGAAGGGCAGGAACCCACACTTCTTGTCCTTGACGGGAATGAAGTCCCTGTCAATCCAGACGATCTTGCCCGGTTCTTCAATCAGCTGAACTCGGATAGAACGCTGGGATGGAAGGTTCTACAAGCACCAGGGTTCGCCGGGTCGGGGGTGGCGGATGGTCTCTTGCCTGCCGGTCCTTCAATTCTTCCGAATTCGGCTTTAAGCGTTGAGCAATTTGGGGCTGCTCTCGACCCTTACCTTGACCCTGCTAAACGAGAAGTCCAAGACTTCTTTTTGCGTGAGGAATTGCTGTATGAGAACCGGCAGGCTGCAGAGTTTGCTGCAGCCCAAGCGGCAGCGAACTCTGCCGAAAGAACCAGGCTGAGCGATCTATACGACGAAACTGTTTTCAATCTGAAACAGAACTATGACCGGGAACGGTTGGCCAGGGATAAGGCGTATGGGGCGTTCAAGCAGCAGGCTGCTCAGGCGCAGTTTGCTAGCGACCGTGAAAAGATTGCCATCCAGATGGCTGGCTTGCAGCGGAAGTCTTCTGAAGCAGCTGCCCAGTATTCTTTGCAGCTAGAAACTCTTGCTAATCAGCGAGAGGACTTCAATGCTGCTAACACCACGTCTGCTGACCCTTACCGTGCTGTCAGGGCCAGTCAGGTAGGGGAAAATTCGCCTTTAGCTACTTACGCTAAGCAGGTAATTGACCGCAACATTGCTTCTGATAAAGAGAAACTCGACATCGGGGATAATCTTGCTGCGGAACAGGAAAGAGCCAGACAGGCTGGTATCCGAGATCAGCAGCAACTTCTAGCGCAGCAAGAGGCGGATAATTGGCGTCGTTCTAATGAAGCAAATCTGATCTGGATTAATGGCTGGGGCGAAGACGCTGTGTACGCCGTTCAGCAAGGCATGAGTTTGCGTGAGGCACAAAACACTTTCCAGAAACGCATAGATGGTGTAGGAACTTCCACCACAGTTTCTGACGATTTGGGTTTGGGCGGTTCCACTGTGGACAACGCTGTTTCTACAGCTGTGGCAGGGCTTGGCGGGCCATACATGAATGCGCCTACTTCAGGCTTCTCTTCTTCTTTCACTGGTGTGCAGCCAACGCCCACGCCGTCTCCCGCCGTACCTCCGGCCACTGACTCTGCCGATAGCTCTGAGCCGTTGCCTGCGCAATGGGGCGGCATTGACTACAACCAGTTCTTCAACGAGTAATTATGGATAAGAAACTTCCTCCTAAAGTCAAGCAAACCACCTCCGACCATAGATTGGCTGTGGAGGGGGGGACGGCCGCTTGGGATCAACCGGGCGGCAAGCCATACACAACTGCGCCTACTCCAAAGGCCAAGAAGCCTAAGCCTGTGCCGGGGGATGGGATGGACCCTATGTGGTTGCCTCCCCCTGTTTACAAGAAGCCTGCCCGTGTCCGCTCGGAGAATCCTCAGAAGAAACGCAAGGTGAAACTGCCGAAGCAGCCGCCTAACGTTGATGAGGTTTTGCAGTCGTTAATCCAGATGCCTGACCCCGGTTCCGACATTTATGACGCTCTGGCTGTGGCGAGCGTGTTTGATAAACCAGCACAGAAGCCTCGCTCTGCGTCGACAAACACCAGTCGGAAGAAGAGAACTCCAGCGGTTTCGCCTAACATATTGTTTGCGGAAAGAATGACGCAAATTCGGATGTTGGACGATGTGGCTTTCGATAAACCTCCGCCTTTCCGAGGGGCCTGACTATGGCAGAACTATTTGAATCTCTTTCAGCTCCTGATCCGTTTGCTGGCAGTAGGGAAGGCAATCTTGTGCAAGCTGCAGCGAGCGACCTTTCCAGGGTTGCTTCTCGGGCGGCTGTGAGGCAGCAGTCTTTGGTGGAACGCGATCTGGCCCCTAGCGAGAACGATGTTATGGCCCCGACGCCTCGCTCGAAAAAAGATAAAACTGGCTTGGGTGCGCCATCTGGCCAGATTCAGGGTTTGAAAGGCGTAACTAACACGGTATCTAACGCTTCGGTACAGGGGGCTTCTGAAGACTTTTCTTGGCTTGATGGTGAAGACGTAGCGCCTGTGAGTTCTTTGCTGTCGCAGAGGCTGGTCTCCCGCCCTGAGGGGGTGGAGTATGCTGATTTGTCTCCTGTTCAGAAATCTGCGGCTTTACGGCATGTGGGTTTGGAGGCTGACGATTTTGCTGTTGATCCTGAAACGAAGAAGTTGCGTCGTTCCTCTACTGGGGCTGCTGTGTTGGCTTTCAAATCGCCTGTGGGGGAAGGCAGGTTGTTTATTGCTGAGGATGGTGCGCCTGCCCATTCGGCTTTGATGCAAGCTGTGAAGAAAGTTGGTTTACGTGCTGCTCCTGTTAACGGCCGTAGTGATTATGACGTGGGGTGGCAGGTCCATCCTGAAGATCGGAAACGGTTCTTGTCTCTTGCTAAATACTTTGAGCCTGGTTCATTGAAGGTGGATGGGGACATGGTTCAGGTGGCTTTCACAGATCAGAACAACTTGAATCGGAGTTTCATACGTGCCCCGTTTGGCTCTAACGGTAGGAAGAAGTAACTGTGGCCATCATTAAAGAAGTGCTGGATTTGGACGGGAACCCTACGTCTCCTTCTCCTCGACTGTTGTCTTTATTGAGTCGCCTGAAAGGTTCGTTAGCGTCTCGGGCTTCTGGTCGCCAGGATGGCCTGGATGAGTTGGGTTTAGACGAGCAGGGGGGCGGGCCTGTGCCTACCACGGCCCCGTTGCAGATCCCTACTACTGCTCCGGTCCCGATCCCTACTACAGCCCCTATACCTGCTCAGAACCAGGCACCGGATCTTGACATTCCCCCTCGTCCTGGGTCTCCGGGGTATAGCGAATGGTTGATGAGGCAGATGGCCCAGCGGGTGCCTTTTAATGGCGCTCCTGATCTTGATATTCCTGGGTTTCTGTCCCCTGACGCTGGTCCTGTAGTTGGGTCTTCTGGCTCGGGGCAATACAACCCTGGAGATAGGGTGCCAACTACGGCACCGTTGCAGATCCCTACAACCGCGCCTTTACAGATCCCGACTACGCCACCGATTTTGGCTCAAAATCAGGCACCTGATCTTGACATCCCTCCTAGCCCCGGGTCTCCGGGGTATAGCGAATGGCTGATGCGACAGATGGCAAATTGGCAAGCGTACAACGGTGCCCCTGATCTTGATATTCCTGGGCCTCTGTTCCCTGACACTGGTCCTGTAGCTGGTTTCCCTGGCTGGGGGCAACTGAACCCTGGAGACAGGGTGCCGACCACGGCACCGTTGCAGATCCCTACAACTGAACCTTTGAGCATTCCGACCACGGCTCCCGTCCTTGCTCCGAACCAGGCCCCGGATCTTGATATTCCTCCTAGTCCTGGGTCTCCTGGCTATGCGGAATGGCTGATAAGGCAGATGGCGAATTGGCAACCAAACAACGGTGCCCCTGATCTTGATATTCCTGGGCCTCTGTCCCCTGACGCTAGTCCTTTAGTTGGTTCCTCTGGCTCGGGGCAATACAACCCCACCACGGCCGCTCCTGGGTTGCCCCGACCCAACCCCGGCGATTTTGTTATGCAAACAGCACCTCTGGCTATCCCTCAGACGGCTCCGTTGGGTTTACCTGAGAACAACGGTGCCCCTGATCTCGATATTTACGGAGAGCGGGGGAACGAGGCAGAGTTGGCAGATTGGGCAGAGGCCCCAAATCTTGGCATTTCCGCCATGACAGGCCAGTATGGGGACACTCCCGAAATTCTGAGTGAAAGGGTTCGGCAGGGGACTGCAGTGGGGCCTGCTTCGCTCGATGCGTTGCTTCCAAGGCTGGGCATGGAAGATGAAGCTGCCACTTTTGATCCGAATTTGGCTTACCTTGCTTCGTCGTTCCCTATCATGGCTTCGATGTTGGCAGAGCAGGCTTCTGTGGAAGATCAGCTCGCCCAAGCCTTAAGCAGTCTAAATGTAGCGCGGTCCGATGCAAACTCGGTAAGTCTTTCCGACCATGCCGACTTTATAAGGGCGATAGGTGACAATCCTCAAGCGCTAGACATGTACAGTTCAATGAATCAGTACCGTGGAGATTATTTGAATAGACAAGAGGGTCTGGTTGCAGAGTTGGCTCAGCGGCAGAATGAACTCAACGCTGAAACGTCTTCTTGGGAAATCTTGTTTCAGGACATTGTGGGGACTAAACCCCCATCTGATCCTTACGACATGGAGGCGGAGATCATGTTGGCGTTGGAGAATGAAGCAACAGGATTGGGCGAAAGTTCAACAATCGAATATCCTGAATCGTATTCTACGAACGTCGCTAAAGCTGGCATGCAGTTCACTACTGCTGCTTTGTCAGAGGGGATTATAAGGGAGAGGATGCCGGATGATTTAGATCAAAGTGCGAGGCTGGGAATTTTCAAGCCTGTGGCGTATTTGCCTGACGACCAGCAAGGAGCAGCGTTCGGGGACACCAAGATTGTCGCCCATTATGGCAATCAGTCTCGGGGCGAGCCGATCAGTGTGGGGACTGACGGACGACCCATCATGCTCAGCAGTCTGCGGCCTGGGCGAGCAGCGGCGTTGGACGAAGGTGGTACAGGCGAGAGGGTCAGGCAAGGTGTGAGTTGGGAACAAGCTCGGGAAATAGAACAAAGCCTTGGCATCCCTGCGAACCCTCTTTTTTACCCTGTGTATATCGGTGATCTTTGGGAAACAGATCCTCACCTCTTCAAGGTTCCGGGTCAAGTAATGGATGCTTTCGGGCCTGGGGAAACAGTTCGGGGAAGCGAGATCGGAGAAGATGATCTTCCCAGTAATTTGCGGGAGGGGGTCACGCTGAAGGATGTGGTTGAGTATGATGGAAACTATTTGGTTGGCAGGACTCCTAGGGATATGGCAAAGCTTTGGCTGGTCACACGCATCTGGTCAGATTTCGACATAGACAACCCGAATCCTTTCTTGGAGCTAAGGCCAGCACAGCAGGAAGCTGTCATTGAGGAAATCTTGCGCACGAGCAAACCTTCTTACGACAACGAAAACACTTCTGTGTTCTCTCTCCCGTACAACGAATTTTGGGATCCTAACGGTTTCCAAGCACAAGCTGCGACTGCGGGACGGACTGCTGGTTTGACGGCTGAAGGTCCGTTCTTGACCGTAGATGCGATTGATCGGCTTCGGTCAGGCGGCGGCGCTGCCGGACGGACTACAGGTGCGGGCGGCGCAATACAGTTTACTAGCGGGGGTTAAGGCATCATGCAAGACGGAACGACTGCCCGAGAAAGAGCTGAACAACGCAGAAGGATAGCTGAAGAATATGCTGCTAGGGAAGCTGCGGGGAATGGGGTTGGTGATCTCCCTCCTACTGTAGACCCTGACACGGGTGACAAAGTTTCTGAAGCTGAGCAGGGGGAGTACCGGCAGCTTTTCAGGAATGTCCAGTATTACAGGGACACCACTCCTGATCTTTCTGATGGTGAGGCGATGGAGATTGACACGATCATCGCCAATCTTCAAAAGGGTATTGCGCCGTTTAGCGAGAATGGGAGTCTGAGGGATTTCACTGCCGAACAGCCTGGGTGGTTGAAAGGTTTAGGGTATGTCGGGGGGGCTTTGAATTTTGGAGTGGGTCTGGTCACGGGTGGCATCAACCAGGCAGGAATGGCGGCGGAGGCAAGCCCCTTCTCTATCACGAGCGGTGACGCACGCAGTAACAGGCCAGCTAACCAGCCAGGATTCGGCGGGTTGGTATCTTCAATGGGTTACGGTTCCACGCCTGACCGCATAGACGCGAATCAGGCTTACTTTGGTGACGATTCTGGCACTGTTGAGGCGTTGAGAGGTTTGCCGGATTTTAATGTGCCTGATTTCGTGCCTGGTATCGGCGGATGGAATTCCCCTGATACTTACACCATGGTCAACTTTGGTTTGAGTGTCGCTACTGATCCTTTGACTTTCGCTTCGAAACCTGTAGTGGCTGCTACAAGATGGTTGGATGATGCGGGGAGAGCCATTGATGATGTAGCGAATTTCACGGGGCAAGCTACCAGGCAAACGCAGGGGACACTCACGCTTGCTGCCGGTAGAGCTGGGGCCGAAGAAAACGCTATCAAGTTGTTGGATAATGCCCGTTCAATGCCTGCTTCTGTCAGGACGGCCAATGGTTTAACAGACAACGTTGTGGATCAGGCGCTGAAGTCTTTACGAGAGGGGAACATTTGGTCTTTGGTCGATGACGCACGCAGAGGGGTTGGCGGTTTGAATATGCGCCAACTACACGATCTGGGCGTGGGCACAAAGTGGACTGTGCTGGGTACCCAGGTGGCTGGCTCCACAAGACCGTTCTCCACAGTGTTCGGGGCACTCAGGTGGGGGAAACTGGTAGACGAGGCTGCGGGGTTACAGTTGCCTGCTCGTCTTGGGCAACTCTTCCGGGGTTTGACAGGGGAAGCTACAGGCGACTTTGCTGATGCGTCTTTGCGGGATTCTTTGGCGGCTGGCAGGGAAAATTCTTACTTGGCGAACCTGTCACAAAAGCTTTTGTTGCGGCAGGTGGGTGCCAGGGTACCGCAGCTGTTCTCTGATGGGACAGAGTCGTTAACGTACTACCTGAAAGACACGCCTTGGGATCAGAGCACAAAGCTCGGCCGTCAAGCTATCAAAGAGTTGGACCGCAACATTGCTTCTACAATTTCGGGTAGTGCGAAAGTAAGGGGCTTCATTGAAGCGGCGGAGGCGGGGCTGAAACCGACGGTGGGGAGCAAGGTTAGGGGCATTGCAAAGCTTGTCAGGGAAGAGCGGTCGTCCGCTGAAACTCACAGATCAATGATGGAGAACATTGTCGCTTTCGCTCACGAGCGAGGACTCTCGATCCGAGAGATGACCCCTGAGACCATGAAGGACTTCATTGTTGACGGGACAAGAGCGAATGTCCTTGACATCGATCCCGCTAAAGCCCTAGGACGGGAAGTTCAAACGATTCCTTTAGACCAGCGTCTCATGACGGGCCTGTATGTGAACGCTTTGCAGAAGCTTGATGGCCTGACCATGGACGCTGTGGAGAGAGGCGTCTACCAGGCAGCAGAATTGGTAGAGGGGGCTGCTAGGGGTAGCTTCACGCCTGCGGCTCTAGTCGGCTCGGAGACTGTGGTAGCCGGAGGGGTGAGAGGTGCGTTGATCAACGAGCATCGCACTCTTCGTGATTTCATCAGCAACGTGGCTGTGATGGAGAAAGCTAGCGAGGCTTTCAGGACGGGGTCTATGGACGCCATGGATAGCGTCTGGCGGTTCACTCGCTCCACGGCTGAAGCCCTGGATGCTCAAGGGTTTAAGCCTGGGTCTTGGCTGAACACTGATCTTGGGGTGCCAGGGTATTTCACGAAGGCCGAAACGGCGGAGGCTGTCAGAAGGCTGCAGAACGTGATGACTGCTGAAGGCCGCACGATCCCTATCGAGATCCAGCAGCAGCTCGCTCAAATCTGGTCGCCGGAGATGATGACGAAGCTGAACGCTGGGGATATGGAAGACGTTGCTCTCTCATTGTGGCGTGTGGCTGACATCGGGACTCGGAGCAGGGACAGACTCCGTCCTTTCATTGACGACATTATTAAGTCTGCTGAAACGAATGCAGACTTACCTTTCGCCGGTCAAAAAAGGTCGGTTGCGAATTTGGTTAAAGAAACTGAAGAAGCCATTGCTGCGACGAGTTCGTTGAAGGCTGGGCCTATAACGATTAAAGAAGCTCCTAAAGAAACAATCGAGAGGGTCAGGCAGCGTGTAGCGGACGCTTTAAATAACAGCTGGTGGAACCCGAGGCTTCTTAACGAAGACGATCTTGGGCCTGAACAGTTCTTCAACCTTTTCACTAAGAGACAGCGGGCGGACATGCATGTGTTGGCGCGTTACAAACCCGCCAATTTGGATACGAAGAATCAGGCTTTCTTCGATCTAGAAGAGTTCGCGCCGGTCAACTCCTTGCGAGCAGAGTTTGAAAAACTTGATCAATGGATGGTGGACTGGACGACTACAGCTCAGCGAGGGTTCGAGCTGTACGACATCCACCTGCCTGCAGATATGGCAAGGTTTGCTAAATCCTTGGACACATGGTATTACAACGCCCAGATGAGGTTGCAGAAGTTTGGTGGGGACGCTTGGGATTCAGTTGAGAGGGCGGCTGCGGGCGGGATGGACAGCAACCCTCGCCCTGAGCTGACTGCTTTGCGTGGTAGCGGCAGCGGGCTGACCGAGGATGAGGCCCGCTCGCTGATCCGGTCGACCATGAACTTGTCTTACGACCACCTGAAAGACGATGCACAGCGGGGCACGGTTCTAGCAGGCGGGCGCTCTGTAGCCGATTTGCCTCCTGCGGATTTCTTTGGAGGTATTAACGCCTCGTCTAAAATCAGCGAATCAGCGACTGGGGAGATCGCACAGCAGTGGTCTGAAGAATTATTGGAAGTCTCCAACTTTATAAGTTCTTTGTCTCGCGCCCATTTCGGGACTTTCCAGCCTCTGGTCGATCTCCTCGCCAGAACCCGAAGACTGTGGTCTTCCCAAATCACGGCGCTGCCAGGGTTTAGTTCAAACAACGCTAAGGGCGCTTTGATCATGAACCATCTGCGAGGGGTGAGGACGACAGGGCCAGGCGGCTACCGGGAGTGGAAAACCAACTATGATTTCATGCGGGCTGCTTTGGCCCAAGAAGCGGATGGGGCTTTAAGGAACAAAGCTTCCCCCCTGTGGGAGAAGATAGGTGCAGAAGATCTGGACATAATGCAACAGATCGGCTACTCGGGGCAGATTACTGCTTCGCAGGGTGCTGGCATGTTGGACCAGATCTTCTCCCCTTTCGAAGTGTCTATGGGCAGGTTCGGTAGACGGCCGTTGGAACTCATGGAAAACCTTGGCGCAAGGTCTGAAGCAGCGACTGTGCCTATAACTAGGTGGTTGGCCGAACGGGACACCTTGCTCCCTAAATGGACGGCCAACTCGTTCAGAAACAATGCTGCAGGATTGCAGGCTTCCACCCGTGAAACAACTGAGGGGTATCTTCGCGGCGCTCTCATATTCTCTCTAATGAAGAAAGATGGAATGAGTTTGGATGCGGCGCTGTCTGTGGTCGCCCGAACCCATTTTGATTACTGGGACTTCACGAACGTAGGGAGGTTGGTGAACGAGTTCATGCCGTTCTGGTTGTTCCGAACCCGCATGGCCCAAACGACCATAGAAATGATGGCCTCCACGCCAGGCATGATAAACCAGATAGGTTATTTGAAACAACAGGACGGGGAGGGCGATCCGTTCGGTTGGGGATCTGCGGAAGGGCCTTACGTGGTAGGGGCCACATTCAACCCGGCGTCGGCGTTCTCTTACGCATTCTCTGTCATGGACCCACGCGAAGCAGGGCTTGAAGACATATACAAAATCGCTAACTCCGGCATCCTTGAAGACCCGTTAGATGTGATGGGGTGGGGGCAGGAAATTCTTGACGAGAACGTGAGAGGTAACCTCTCCACCCTGCCATCGTTCTTCACGGACATTCTGACAAACACACGGTCGGGGCCGTCGGGTTCCTACATCGATGAGGAACGGCTCGTCCGTTACAACGGCGGCTTGGTGGCCAGGCTGGCTAGAGAGTTTGATGCGTTGGACGAGCGGGCTGAGGCTATCGCAAATTACCTGTACCTGCCTGACCCGCCTGACCTTGTCAACATTTTGAAGCTGACTGGCCATGTGACGAGGAGGGAAGGGCAGCTTTACATTACTCAAATCGGTGAGGACGCTCTCACTGACTTTGTGCCAATAATTGGGAAAGCGGAGCAGATGTTGGCGTTTGCTTTGCAGGCTGAACGGAACCCCAACAATCCGCTCTCGGAGAAGGAGTTGAGTGATAGGGCCAAGCGGCAGTCTTGGAACGCATTCTCGTCTAACTTCGGGTTTGTTATTAGGTTGACTTCGCCCGACCAAAGGTATGTAGGCTTGAAAGCGATCAACGACGAGTTTGAAGAACTCTGGGAAGCCAGACAGGCTAGCACTGACATCATGAGGATGAATCAGGAAGCTGTCACGAATGCTCTCAAGAAGAATCCAGACATTTTTCTGTCAGAGGCAATCATCCGAGACCCTGATGGTGGCTAGATTGGGATGACGCCGATGTGGCGTAGGAAGATCCTTCCTTGGATCTTTCTTACTTCGAACTCGCCGTATTCTGCTGCGGCTTCTCGAGATTTCTTCTTCAACCGTTGCAACGCTTTGTCCTGTTTCCGTTTGACTTGGTCGATGGTGACTAATCCTTCGGGGCAGATCTCTCGAGGCAGGGCCATCACGTACTCGGCTTGGTTGTCGTACACGCAGATCCAGTTGTCTTCGCCGTCAGGGTCGATGATGTGTTTAGCCCGGGCCATGTGGAATAGAGGCTTGTACCTGTCCCAGTGGGCTTCGTCGGGCAGGGGCGTGAACCCTCCGAAATGGGTGAGGCTTTCTTCTAGTTTCTTGTAGAAAGCCTTCTGTTCTTCGGTCAGGTACCTAGCCATACGTTTATACCTAGTCGTGGGGTTGACAGTTCGGGGAGGACGCCGCCTTTGAGGAAGTCGACATGATGCAAATACTCGGGGGTGTCATCTACGAGCAGCCCGTCGAGTACCAGCCGGTCTACGATGGCTTTGATAGCCCCGTACCAGTTGCCTAGGTCGAGGTGGTGGGAGTTGTCTGGGTAGTCCATCCATGAGGAGATGCGGAATTCTCCGTCGTGAGGGAGGGCACCTAGGTGGAGCAGTTGTGCTACTGCCTCGCACCCGTAGGTGTCTCGCCACAGTTTGGTGTCTGCGGAGCGTTTGAATCGGCCTTGTGCGCGTTCTTGGTTGAGGCTTCGGGGTTTAGCCGCCACGTCTATTGTCCAGAGCGACGAGTAAACGGAAGCTTCAACTGTCATTTCATTTCGTCCATGATGGATGAGACTGTGGAAAGCAGGGTGGAGCCGTGTTCGCAGTCAAGGATTTTCCCTGCTAACGCTTTAATCAACGCTAGTTCAAGGTTGTCAGGCAGCGTGGACGGTAGTGGGTCGGCCTGGGTTGGGTTAGTGGCGGTGCTGGCGAGGTTGACGACTTCGAGAATGAGGTCGATGTACATGGCCTGCTCGATTTCCGATTCCACTTGGGTGCAGCGGGTGCGGATGGACTGCCATTTGTCAGGGTTTAGCCGACGCATGGCGTCCCAGTCGGGTTTGCTTTTGAAGTCGGGGATGTCTTCGATGTGTAGTTTCGCCCGTTCAGGTTCCCATATGACTTCGGTCATCGTTCCATCCCATATGCTCGTTTCACTTTGCTGACTGCTTCTTTGTAAGGGTAGCTTTCTTTCTCTTCGGTCTGTTCGTTCCATACTTCTTGGACAACCCCGATTGCTTCGTCCATGTCCATGCCTAAACCGCGCATGTGGTTGGCGAGGGTGAAGAACACGAGATCTCGTTCCCCTTTCTTCACGTCTGTTTCCCCTCGGAACACGCTCACTATGTGATGGTTGTTCTCACCAACCCCGCCTGTCCTCTCACCTGTGTATTCCTTGGGTGGGGGTGGCGGTGCAGGTTTCCACATGGCTGCTAGGCGCTGTAGTTCATGGACTGGGGTTCGCATGGCGTGGGCTTTGTCTACCCAGTCGTCCACGTTGTAGAATTGGGATGGGTCGCAGGCTGGGCCGTCGGGCTGGTATTTAAGGACTGCTTGCCGTAGCCAGCCGGGTTCTGCAGGGTAGGGGAGGCGGACACAGTTGCCGTAGCCGCCGTCTTCTAACAGTTCTTGTTTCGGGTTGAGTTCCACTGCTTCAACTTCTGTGAGTTCATGCACCCACAAACCTGCACGCCGCGCAATGGTGCCACTCATCCAATCGTCTGCGAATACCCAGACGTGGTATCCCTTGGACCGGGATGTTTCCACCCACGCCTGGATGCCGTAGTATTCCCAGCCTCTGGCGTACGCCCATGCCAGTTCTTCGGCTTCTTCTGTGTCGAAGTCGCTGCAAATCCATTTGCACCTGTTACCTCCTTCGAGCGGGTAGACGCCGATGGCGGAGTCTGCTACGTGGATGTGGTCGAATACTTCTTGGAAAATGCGGCCGTCATCAATTTTCTGTTGGTGGGGGTGGGGTTTGTCCACGAACACTACGTCTTCTCGTCCTTCGAAGAGTTCGTAGAACAGGTCTGCTCGTTCTTCCATTTCGTCAACGGCTAGAACGACGCTTAATGGGGGCTGGTCATTCATCTCGGTATCCTCTCACGTTGTGGGTGATGTCTCTTATGCCTGTAAGTAGCAGGTCGCCCGGTTTGACTGGGCGGACGAGGCCGGACGACTTCTCGATTGCGTACCTCACCTCATGCCCTTGCCATTTGCCTTCTAGGTAGGCGTAGGTTTGTTTGTTCTTAATCATGCCGACTGTGAGGAGGGGCTGGTGTTCTTCTTGAATCTGGTCCCGTGTGGTCATCTTGGGGTCCGACGGCTGTGGCCTGCGGACTGTGAGTATGGACACGGCTTGTTGTTCGCCGCCGTATGCGAGGGACGACGCACTCAGTTGCCCTCCTTTGCTCGCTGACCGGTTTGCCTGGTGTAGCATCAGCCAGGGGATGCGGGTGTCCCTTGCCAGATCCTTTGCAATGTTGGCTGCTTTCTGCATGCTGCCTCCAAAGTCCTCTCCTCGTTGGGAGGCCAGGTAACCCATGTAGTCGTAAGCACACATTTTGATCTTGTCGCCGAAGAACTGTTCGGCTTCCTGCATGTAGGTGATCATGTCGTACTTGGATCGTTTCTCGTCATCGATAGCGAGAAGCGGGAAATGTTCTTGGATTATGCCTCGTTTCCATGAGGCTGTCATTGGCAGGATTTCTGTCAACGGGGTAGATGTGACAAGCGAGATGAGTTTGAACATGACTTGTTCGGCATCTTCGTCGGGTGAGAACAGGATCATTGGCTTGTCCCTGTTCTCCCATAGCAGCCGTAGTAGCAGCTGCGTTTTGCCGTTGTGTTGGAATCCTACGAGCAGGTGGAGGCCGGAACGAAGGCCACCTCCGAGTGCGGTGTCAATTTCGGGTAGCCCGAAGGGGATGGGTGGGGTTTCGTCGGGGTCGTTTAGTAGAGAGGCGGTTGGCCTGAACAGCCAGCCTGACCTCTCAGCCAGGAGGGCCGCTTCACGGCCCTCCAAGCCAAGATCCCGACGCTCTGGGGGGGCTGCGTCGGTTGTGGCGGTCACTTACGCTACAACACCGAAGTGGGCCATGTGCTGGTCGGGGCATGCGTTGAGCCACAGCGCTTTCGCTGCCTTCTTCTCTTCTGGGGTGGCGTTGCGGTCCACCTTGAGTTTGAAGTCTGGGGCTTGAGGGTTGGTTTTGCCTGAGCGGTTGTCCCAGAAAGCGCCTGGGTTGGCTACCAGCATGTCCCAGTAGGCGAGGTCGTCGCCGCCGGGGTTTTTGGTGCGGCGTACAGCGCCGGGTTGGGCTGCTGCCGCTGGTGGAGGGGCGAACCCTCCTGCCTCTTGCGGCTGCACAGTTGGGGGAGGGAGTTGAGCCGGTGGGGCAGTGTTGAATTGTGATACAGGCTGGGTGGCCCCGAACACTTCTTGGATCATGCGTTCGTTGTCACTCAGTTCGAATGGGAGGTTTTGCTGTGAGAGCACGGCTGCTTTCACGAGCATCATCTCGTTCTCGTAGATTTCCATGGCCTGCTCGACAGTACAGTTTTCTGGAAGGTCTGCTTCCATGGTTGCGCTGACGGTGGCAGGTTCGTACTGCGTCACTTGGACGGTACGGGAGTAGCTCATGGTGAGTTTACGGGTTGTTGGTTGCATTGTTTTGCTTTCTTCTGTTTGGTATTCGCCAGGGAGTATTGGTCCCGTGTCGACTTGTTGGTTAAAAAATTCGTCTGATGCTGTCATTGCATTATCCATGCCCAGTCGCAGTCTTCTTCGTGGCCTGTCCCGTCTTTCCCGCAGTAGCGGCATCGGCGGGGGGCATGCGGGTCTCGCGGCCCTTCAGGGAGGACAGACTGTACCAGTGTTTCAAGCCTGTCAATCCTTTGTTGTAACGATTTTATCTGTGTTTGTTCAAGTGGCATTGCTCTCTCTGACTCTCTGGGCATGGGTGGCCCCTCCCCATACTCCAAAGTACAGGTCGTGGTTGCTGTCTGCTTCTTTCCTGCATTCTGCACGCACTTTGCATACAGCGCATGTGGCTAACCCCAGTACCGGTTTCACGTTTGACGGGTTGGGGAAGAATGTTTCAATGGGCATGCCTTTGCATGCTGCCTGGTCGCGCCATCCACCGCTCATTCTTCTTCGTCCTGAATGTCGATGTGGCTGTTGAGTATGTCTATGAGAACTTGGATGCGTGTTTCCAGGCGAATCAGTTCGTCCCTGAAGCTTGGGTTCTCTTCTAGGACGGAAGCCAGTATGGCGTCGTAGTCCTTCTCGTCACTCATCGGGGTGGTGTTCTTTAGGGCCTGGGACAATACCTGCGTCAACTTTTTGTTTAAGTTCGACCAGCGTGTTCTGTTCGTCAGGCCAGAAGCTTTCCTCGTAGTGGCCTCGGCATTTCCCGAGCGCAAACTCGCTACACCAGCGTGGGGAGCAATGCCAGTCGTCTGGGCCGAGGGGCCATGGTTCTTCGGTGCCGAGTTTCAGGATGGTGACGCCCCATGATTCGACCTCGTTGAGCATCATCGCCCATTTCCCTTTGCCGAGCTGCATGGAGTAAACGTGGGTGTCGCTTTTACCCCGGGGAATGTAGCCGAAGTTGAAGTTGACTGAGCCGCTACCCAAGTTCGCCATTTCTACATGTTTGGCGTACGTGTACATGGGGGCTTGGATGTCGTAGCGGTCTTTCTTCCAGCCGTCTCGCTTGTCGAACCTGCCTGTCTTCCAGTCCCAGATGGTGTTGACTCCGTCAAAGAAATCGATGGAGCCTCGGATGGCGATTCTGTCTGCTGTGGGCCATTTGACACTCACATCAATGTCGAATCGTTTCTCAATCTCCCAACCGGCCACGTTACTTGTGTCTATTTGAGGGATGATCTCGTTGAACCAGCGGTGGCAGCATGACTCGAGTTCGAGCGATGCGGTTGCACAGCTGTCCACCATGTGGGGGTGGAGCCAGAGTGACGGCCAGTCTTCAACGAGCTGGTCGACTTCCTGTTGGAGCTGATCGAGGAGGTCGCTGCCGTAAGGCCATATGCCTTGGTCTTGCCTGTAGTGGAGGCACCATTCGATGAAGGAGTGGGTGCGGGTGCCTATGGCTGCTACGTCAGCGTCAGGGTCGAAGTAGTCGCCTCGTAGTTGCAGCCGTGCCTGTTCGGGACACATGCGTAGTGTGCCGATGTCGGATTGGTGAAGGTACAGGGTTTTGATTCCGTCTACCGTGGTCAGTTTCATTTTGGTTCTCTCTCTGCTCCATAGGACGAGCATCTCTCTCTGCAACCATTATGCAATCACCTGTTGCTGGTTTGTCAAATAAAAGTTTTTTGTTGTGGCAGAGGAGGTTTTCGCTGAGACTGATGGTACCCTCCCTATGCATAGTTACAATGTACCGAGCAAAGCCAAGTATCATAGAGGGGGGCGTAGCCCCCTATATGTATATGGGGCATATGCATATGGTGGAAAGAATTTTGCTTGTGAGGTAAGGTTGTCGGTATGACTTGGCTCCCCTCTGGCGGTGGAGGTGGCGGCGGCACTCACCCTGTCGACCTGACCTCCGACGTAGTAAACGACCTTCCTGTGAGTGAAGGCGGTACTGGTGCTTCTGACGCAACGACTGCTCGCACAAACCTGGGTGTTGTAAACTATACTGACTCTGCTCAGGTGTCCACGAACACCAGCGACATCGCCACTAATGCTTCGGGCGTTTCTACGAATGCCACGACGGTGTTCAATTTAGGTACTGATGTAGCAGGGCACCACTCCCGTCTCGCAACCATCGACAGCGATCAGGTCG
>Ga0206131_10001678_pt1 | contig 28027 bp, 45 predicted proteins | sample Helgoland_Spring_FD_148636 | JGI IMG/M metagenome (GOLD analysis project Ga0206131, IMG submission 148636) | Pelagic subsurface seawater microbial communities from Kabeltonne, Helgoland, North Sea - Helgoland_Spring_Bloom_20160517_1 | ecosystem: Environmental > Aquatic > Marine > Epipelagic ...
TCGAAGAGAGCGAAATGTTCTGGGAGACTTATCAATCATTAATTGATTTCTTATCAGAGAAAACTAATGTAACAGTTTTACGTGATCCTAATGCTGAGGCTGATGATTGTATAGCACGATTCGCCGCACTACATCCAGATGATGAGCATATCATTATCTCAACTGACACTGACTATCTACAATTGTTATCAGAGTCTGTTCATATGTATAACGGTGTTACTAGACAATTAATTACTATCGATGGCTATTTTGATGATAAAGGTCGTCCAGTCATTGACAAGAAGACTAAAGAACATAAGACACTAGAAGACCCTCAGTATCTATTGTTTGAGAAATGTATGCGTGGCGACACTAGTGACAATGTGTTTAGTGCATATCCAGGTGTACGTAAGAAGGGCACTAAGAACAAGACAGGTCTATTAGAAGCATTTGCTGATAAAGACAAAGGTGGATTCAACTGGAACAACATCATGTTACAACGTTGGACTGATCACAATGATGTCGAGCATAGGGTACGTGATGATTATGAACGCAATCGTACACTGATCGATCTTACAGCACAGCCTAGATTATTCAGAGATAATACTGACATTGTTGTAAAGAAAGGCGTCAATGATAAGAAGGAAGTAGCACAAGTTGGTGTGCATTTTATGAGGTTCTGTGGGAAATATGAACTTAACAGAATCAGTGATCAAGCAGATAGTTATGCTAAATGGTTGAACAAATCATACCAAGGAGCATTAATAAATGAATAATAACTCAAAAGGAGACAAAATGATATTAGATGTAGAATTAACAGCAAAGCCAATCACAGACGGTGAATTTTGGATATTGACTGACGGTAAAAACAAAGTAGGAAATGTATCTGCAAACATCGAAGGATATGGTGTTAATTTAGCTGGACAAAGTTTTCAATTCAGTACTACTGATGAGATCATAAAAAATACTAAAATTAAATTTGTCACACCTGAAGTATCTAAAACAACTTTAGAAGTTCCTTACCCTGAATACCCTTGTCCAAACAAAACGTTTAATTCAGTATTTGACGTAGCACGAGGATTACATGTCTTTACAAAGACTGAAAAGTCTAAATGTTTTCATGCCGCAGGGTATTTTGTCGTTGAACATAACAACACAACAGAAGTAATTTTCTGTCCAAAGTATATTTTCATTCAACGTTATCCTTATTCAGGACCTTATAAAACAAAAATTGAAGCACAAAGTCAGATAAATATATAGACATGTTACATATTAAATCGTTTTTTAATAAAATGACTGTAATGGAAAGTAAACAATCTAATACTTTGGTAATGACCAAAGATGATGCACGAGGTTTGCGAGACGATATTAGTGTACTGTTGGCAGACTTACATGAGTTAAGCAAAGAAGAAATTGAGAATAGAAATGAAGAAACGATTGATATACAGGTTAAAGGCGGATCTTTCAAATGAGTAGAAACCAGCCATCTGTATTATTAGAGTATGTAGATAAAGAAACATACAAATGTGATCAAATTATCGAAGCATCAGGCATTTGGGCTGTTTACTATGATGAGCAACCTATCAACTTAAAATCTTCTCATTATTTAACTAACGATGCCGCACCCAAATACAAAAAGACAAGTTTCTCTAATCCAGGTCACGCAAGAAACTTATGCAGAAAGTTAAATGCCCAATTCAAAACAGATAAGTTTACAGTTGTCTTTATGAACTCAGGGCGAAAAGTGTACCCTGATGATATTTCCGAAGACTAAAAAAGAAATCACAGAAGCAATACTCAACGCAATACCACGTGGACAATACCACACAATGCCAATTGACAATGTTATGTTTGAATGGTGGCTGACAGGCAGAGGTGGTCAAGGACTAAGACTTAACTTATCAGGACTTGATGCATTTGAAATGGCTAACCTTGAATACTATGATTTTCCTTTGGGACTTAATCCTAAGTCAATGCACAAACGTAGAATCATTGCACCAGAAGCATTTGTACAAGAAATCATCAAAAAGATTAAATGTCCATATTACCTTGGCGTCCACCAAAAAAAGGGAGAAAAGGGAGAACCTTTTATCAGAATCTATGATCATAAAACAGCCATGATGTTGACCTTACATGGTACTTTGAGAGACTTTTTAGACTCTGTATGACCAGTGTGCATATGGGTTATGCATCTGAGTTATGACTTGATAATTAAATATAAGTTTTCGTAATACAGGGATAAATAGAATTTGTAGGAGGGTCCTACACAACACAATCTACACACACTGGAGTATTAAAATTGAAAATTATTCGTAAGATGGGAGAAAGACTATTCGGATGTGATGGTCGTGGAGAATTATGTGAGACTATAGGTTTCGCATTGATTGGTTCTTCATGCTGTTACATTATGGTTTACTCAATTGCACAAATAACACCGTAACGCATTTCCTCAATTCGTCACAAAAAACATAAAAAAACATTATGCCCGAGACGCAAGTTTTGGGCATATTGCCCTTGACACTGGTACTATTTTTTAGTATACTACAATTATGAAATCATCATTGTTTGAAGGCAGATATGCGGGTAACCTAGAATTCATCGGCAAATTGCTGTTGGAAGGAGGGTATACCAAATTCACTGACTGGCTTATCGAACAGGATGAGGCACGTCAAATTGATGTAGTCTATATGATGTCATTGTTTGCTAAAGAGACTAATCTGTTGGTCACAGAACAAGCCAAAGAAAATGATTCTCCCTCACCCAAAACACTAAAAGTCAGAAGTCCTGGGCTACGAGGGGTAGATGAAGCCGCTAAAGAGATCAGAAATAAGCCCAAATTGACTGTCGTAAGTAGCAATGTTGTCCCAATTAAACCCAAAAAAAAGTGAAAAAAGTGAAAATAATGGGTAAAAAGGCTTGACATTGGGTACAATTTTGCGTATAATATATGTATATTATGAACAAACAAGGAAACAATATGTACTTAATCATTGACAACACTAATCAAGCAATCCACAGAGAGCCTAACAAAAGAAGTTATGCTTCTACTCAGTACAAGACTGTAGGTGCCGCTAAAGCAGGCATCACTAGAACTGTTAAGTACTACCAAAAAGCATATGATCAAGTTGCTGAATGTGTTGCTAATGGTCTACCTGAGTATCATGCTCCGATGCACAATGCATACCGTGATGCTACTGAGTCACATTTTAATCTTACTCATAAGCAGTTTGCATCGTCTTATACGATTGTTGCTGTTGAAGATTATGTTGAACCAATGATTACTAAGACTGGCATCTGCCCAGGTACTGGTAAAAAAATCACTGTAACTGAGGGAATCAATACTCCTCACTACATGTCAACTCTTTCAGAATCATACTGGAGTGCATAAGGAATGACAATTATGTCTAAGAAAAAAATGTCAAACAACCGCCTAAACTATTCAGCAAATGATGTTTGGGCAGTTGCATGTAAGGCACAACGTCTTAATAAAGAATACATTAAGTTTGTACCTGAAGAGTCTAAAAAAGAGACTAACAGGGAAATCATGTACCGTCTGTTAGACGAATCTCCAATGCACTTGACTGTTGCAGACAAGAATGCAGGCGTTAAGGTACGTCAGCATTTTCAGGCTCTGACATTCAAATTGTTGACTGGCGCACATGTTAGTGACTTTGAAAAGACTGCAATGGAAATCGCAGACAAAGAAACCATTGATAGTAAACTAGATGTTGCTATCATTGCTAGTCTTCCTCAATCATTTGAAAGGGCCAACGTTCGTAAGGACCAAGATAAAGAAATCGCTAAGGTAACTACAGACAAGACTATTGGCAAGATCAAAGATCGTGTTAGTCTTAATGTTACTGTATTAAGAACTTTCCTATCTCACAAATGGAACTGCTACTTCATAACAGCAGTAACTGACAATGATGAGGTTGTATTCTTTGGATCATCAAAGATCGTAACCAAAGTTGGTGAAGTCATGTCTATCAAAGGAACAGTAAAAAGTTACCGAAAGGACGATAATGGTATGGTCACTCAACTTAATCGAGTGCTAAAGGAGGCATAATGAAAAATTATTTAATTGGATTTGTGATAGGGTACTTATTGTGTGCCTATTCGTTTGGTGGATCAGAAGGAATGGCAATTGTTATTGAAGAAGCATTTACTCAAATAAGCATGTGGATTTCTGAATTTAAACAGTCAATTGACGGTTGACATTGAATACGTTTGGCTGTATAATAATAGTATATTTAGGAGAAACATATGAGTGCAAGTTGGATACATAAAATTAACGAATCAAATTCAAAACTTCATAAGCAAGATGTTTTGACCCAAGCATTAGAAGCCGCTACTTTAGGCAGTGAGAATGCAGATACGTTCCTTAAACTTGCTGGCATGTGTTACAATCCATATGTTACATTTGGCATCAAAAAGATTCCAGACAATCAGGAATCAGATAGGGACTATGCCAACCCTTACCCAGAGTTTATCGAATTACTAGAACAACTTAAAGAACGTAAGTTGACTGGTAATGATGCTATTGATGCAGTAGCAAAAATGTCACTACAATTTTCTAGTGATGAATGGAACAACTTTTGTGCTCCAGTCATTCGCAGAGATTTACGTGCTGGATTTTCTATATCCACAATCAACAAAGTTTGTAAGAAGACTGACTACGAAGTACCAGTCTTTAAATGCCAACTTGCTACAAATGGCGATGGCAGACCTGAAATGTCAGGCACCAAAAGACTTGAGCCTAAATTAGATGGTGTAAGAGTTCTAATGGTAGTATCGTTTGAGCCTGGCATGTATGATCATCCTGAACCTGTCGCAACTTGCTACAGTCGTAATGGCAAAGTCTTTGAGAACTTCACACACATTGAAGATCAAGTAACCACTAATGTAAGAAAAATAATTACATTGTTAGGCAACGAGATTGGTAATTGTGCAAAGGGTTTTGTATTCGATGGAGAAGTTGTTGGAGCATCATTCAATGAGTTAATGAAACAAGCACGTAGAAAAACTGATGCTAAGGCTGATGATACAGTGTTTCATGTATTCGATGTCATGCCACTAGCAGACTTTCAACGTGGACATTGCAATGCACAGTTTAGAAAACGTATTACTGCAATGAACAACTTAAGACCTTTATTAGAAGGCCTCAGTTCCGTAGAAACTATGTCACATATTATTGTTGACTTAGATACTGATGAAGGCAAACAAGAAATCAAAACATACTCTAACGATATGGTCAATGCAGGATTCGAGGGCATTATGATCAAAGATTTAGAGGCACCTTACGAGTGTAAACGTAATCTCTTCTGGATGAAATGGAAGCCTACTATCACTGTAGACTTAGAAGTCATTGCTATCGAAGATGGCACTGGACGTAATGAAGGTAGATTGGGTGCATTAGTTTGTCAAGGGACAGACGATGGCAAACTAATCAAAGTTAATGTTGGCTCTGGATTTTCAGATGAGCAACGTGACGAGTTTTACTCAGCATCTGACGATGTAATAGGCGAGACTGTTGAAGTATTATGTGATGCAGTATCTCAAAACCAAGATGGAACATATAGTCTACGATTCCCAAGATTCGTAAGATTTAGGGACGACAAATAATGAATATAGAAATAGGAAAAACTTATCAAGTAAGTAACAAGTACAAAAAACGTTATGTTGAGTATGAGTATCTTAAAAACTATGACACCGATGATATTGTGTGCATAGAAACAGGCTGGAGAAGTGGTAACTGGTTTGTTACTCCACAAGATGAACATGAAGTCGAAATGTTAGTCGAAGCAATGGCTGACGATTTTGAAGATGAGTTGGAGATGAATGATTTCTCTGAAGCAGAAATGATTGACTCATGGGACGGCTGTTGGGACGATTGGGACTGGTCACGTTTCAAGTCTAAAGAAGGCGAAGAACTAGAAGAATTTATAGAAGAAGTACAAGACGAAGGCGAGTGCTATCTTTTAGATAACGGCTTTGATTCTGATGAATGTATCAGTATCTTTCAAGGCCAAATAATAATAGAACCAAAGGTAGAACAAGTTTCTAACGATCTACCTGATCTATCAATCATCGAAGACGCAGTTGAGGAACTACGAAAAGATATTGAAGGCGAATAATAAAGGAGAATAATATGCAAATAGAAGCAGAAACAAAAGAAATCATGTCCTTAGCGGACATGCTACCAGCACAGCCAGGTGATGGAGACTACATTGATAGCGACAACGGACAATGTTGTTGTGGTGAATATCAATGCAAAGAAGAGTATGTTCATTGGACATCAGGATACTAATATGGCGAAAGTAATATTAGCAACGATGTCTGAATGGCATCAAGTCCAAAGAAAATATCAATTAGAAATTGATGTAGCATATCTTAAAGATATTTTTCCAGATAAATCTGATAAAGAAGTCCAACAAATGTTTGATGATCTTGTATCAGGAGATTTACTTGTCGATGACCTAGAAGAAATGGGTTACGAGGAAAATGGTTATGATAAGTTTTACGGAATCGATTGGGACTACATGGATGAAGACGACTGGTGGACTATGAGAAAGGGTGGCTTTGATGTTACCTATGACCAAGAGGTAATAGATAAGCCAGAACCAATCTCAGATAATCCAGAGTTTGTTGCTAAAATCGAAGAAACAAAACAAGCCTTTAAGGATTACAACAATGAGTAAATGGTCAGAGCCTAATAACCTTCCACACATACCAGAAGGATTAGTAGGTTCCAAACATACCTTTCCAGATGGTGACTCTATACTGATCTTTGAGATCAAAATGAGAGACAGACTAATAGAAGGAGCAGGGGTAGAAGGAATAACTCCCTTTATTACATATGAGATTCAACAGGGACCTGGTATCCCTAGAAGGCATCAAATGTCGTATAATGACTTCCTTGGAATGTATGGACATCTATTCCCTACTATGTCTGGCAAGCAAGAATAATGCTAAATACTATAGTAAAATAGCGTAATTACACAGGAACCCAATTATATGAAGGCAAATTCATTTATAGCCTGGCTGACATTATTGACAGCACTTACTATCAGTGGTGTTGCAATTTTTTATTCAGTATCAGGTTTAGCCGCAATATTCTCAGCGGCCGTTATCCCTATTATTATTATGGGAGGCGTATTAGAGGTAAGCAAACTCGTTACAGCAGTTTGGTTACATAAGTATTGGGGTATAGCCACATGGTGGTTAAAGACTTACCTCAGTATTGCCGTGCTGGTCCTAATGTTGATCACATCAATCGGTATCTTTGGATTCTTATCTAAAGCACATGATACTGCATCTGGTAATGCGACAGAAGCCATTGCAACTGTAAATAGAATCGATGGACAGATTGCTAGAGAAGAAAATAGAATTCAAATACTTGAAGACCGTATTGCTGGATTGAACTCTGGTGATGGGTTTGATGTATCTAGTTCTATTACTCAACAACAAGAAATTATTAATGGTGCTAGAGGCGCAGTACAAGCCGATATCGATTACAACCAAACACAGATTACTGCTATCAATGAAAGATTAGATAGAGACTTACAAGCATTAGAGACTTCTTTAACAGCAGACATCAAAGTACAAACAGATAAACTTATACCCTTAGATGAACTCGTAGCAAGTTATAGAGACGAAGAAGATTCTGGGTTTATCAATAGAACAGATAACAGAGGTGAGGCTGAACGAGTCTTACAAGAACAAAAACCAGAACGTGATGCTATTGCCGCAGAAATAACTAGACTTAGAGATAGTGCAAGGGACAGAGAATCAGAGTTACGTAGGGAAGCCTCAGTCGCAGTTAGAGAAGCACAAGGTAACATTAATGACTATCGTGCCCAAACACAATCAACAGTTGATGCCGCAACAGCAGAAATCAATCGTCTAAGAGAACAATCCAATTCATCACAAGATGATGACCTTGCTCAGATAGATGAATGGAACCTTATAATAGATGGTATCTATACTACAATCGATGAACTTAAAGGCGAAAAGTTTGAGTCTGAACAAGCAGTTAGATTAGTTGAGAGTGAAGTAGGTCCTATTAGGTACATTGCTGAGTTCTTTACTGGTACAGAAGATGCTGATGCAAGTCTATTAGAGACAGCAGTATCATGGTTGATCGTGGTTATCATCTTTGTATTTGATCCACTAGCAGTCTTATTGCTAATCGCAAGTCAGTACACATTTGAACAACGTAGAAAAGAGTTGTTCCCTGACGGAGAGCCAACACTAAAAAAGCCTGAGCCAGAGGAGCCTGTAGCACCAGAACCTGAGGAGCGAGGAGAGTTCGATAGTCAACCATTTGGCGAAGAATACCCATATTTAAACTTTGAAGCAATCAAGCCTAGCATTGATGAAGCCAGAAAAGCATTTGAAGATTGGGAAAAGGCAGAACAAGCAAGACATGATAAAGAAAACGAAGTCGAATCTGTATCAATCGATCCTACTCCTGAAGCAACACTTGAAGAAGCAAAAAAAGCATTAGAGGCTTGGGAAGAAACACTTCCTAAAGAAGAGCCTGTAGTCGAAGAAGTTGTAGAACCTATTATTGAAGAACGACTTGTTGAAGTCCCAGGACCAGAACGAATAGTCGAAGTAGAGAAGATCGTTGAAGTAGAAAAGATTGTTGAAGTTGAAGTAGAAAAGATTGTTGAAGTTGAAGTACCTGTTATTGAAGAACCTAAAGAAATCACTGTTGATTCTGACATTATTACAACAGGTGTTACTGTTGAAAGAAAAGAAGAATCTGATTATATGTTAGATCCAGAAGGGCGTTCAATTCAGAAAGATGCTTTAAAATCACTACACCCAGAACTGTTCTTAAATACAGATGATACAGTTACACCAACTCATAGTTTTGGTTCAACCTTTCCAAAAGTTGCAAACAAAGGTGATATCTTTGTACGAGTAGATGCTAACCCAAATCGTGTATTCAAGTTTGAAGGCACACAATGGATTGAAATTCAAAAGGACCAATCTGATTCTTATCTATATAATGATGAATATCTTAAACACTTAGTTTCCAAAATCGAAACAGGTGAATATGATGTGGATTTATTGTCAGACATTGAAAAACGACAGATAGAAGAATATCTAAAAGATAACAAATAAAACTTGACATAAGGTACTTAAACGTGTACACTGTATAGACATAGTGACACACATAGGTACACATAATGACATTTTATCGACACATTATTATCATTCCATTAGTAGGAATGCTCACAGCATGTGGAGGGGGCGGAGGCTCAAGCACACCTGTTCAACCCACAGGCAGTGGTACTAGTCCAAGTACTCCCCAAGCCACAGCATCTATCACAGCAAGTCAATCAAGTGTAATGCAAGGTGACTCAGTAGTCATATCTTGGAATAGTTCTAACGCATCAGCATGTACAGCATCAGGCTATTGGTCAGGTACTAAGGCAACTTCGGGTAACCAAACTATTACTATGTCTGGTAATGGTAGTAAAACATTTGGTATATCATGTGGAGGTGCATCAGCACAAGTATCTGTACAGATCAACACAGAAGACTCTGAGGGCTCCTGTGTGAACCCTCACAACGCAGACATATATGAATCATATCTAGGCAAGTATGAATTGCCGACCCCTCAGAACTCGTTTAGTGACGATCACGTCAAGTCAATTGGTCTAAAGGATTACGGTGTCGAATGGATTTATGGTAACTATAGAAATGACAATGCCTCTTGGATCCAAGACTGCACACAGTCTCAATACACTAAATTAATGTATAGAACAACCTTACGAAGACTCAAAGAACATGGCGTTACAGAAGTCAACATATACAATTTTGGTTATTGGCAATCAGGCAACGTAGAAGTTTGGCAACTGAACCACAACTCTAAGCATTTAGATGATTGGGTAGTTGAATACATTGTTGCTGAAGCAGAAAAGTTAGATATCGAAACTCATTATACTTGGCAGTTTCTAACACAAGATACAAACCGAACTCAGTTATTTGAAGGCTTTTTAGAAACTGGTTATGTAAAATTAGACATGCCACTCTTAAAGAAAATTATGGATACCCACGAAGAACACATCTTGTGGGAAGCAGATCGTTTAGAACAACTTGGTGTTGGAGCAATATCTGCTGACTGGAGTGCAATGTGGCTATGCTTTCATTGTGGTACTAGTGACGATTCAGAAATAACACAAGAAGAAATTGATGAACTCAAAGACTATTACATGGAGAGACAAGGTAGTATCATTGATCAAATCAGAGGAAGATTCTCGGGCAGAATATATGTTGGTGAGGGTCCTCAATGGAATGATAAAAGAGTATTTGATAAGGTAGATGGTATCATCTTACCATTTGGACACATGTTCTTTGAAGATGAAGTTGCAACTGCTACAGTTGACAAGATGCAAGAACGAGCAACGCTATGGATAGAAACAAAGTTTGACGAATGGAATTGTTTAACCAGTCAACCATGTTGGTACAACTCAAGTTCGACTGTGCCTCCAGTCATGTTTAATGCATTTGCTCAAAGTCATGCAGGATTTCTATCAAGTGGTTGGTTAGAAGACGGATTCTGTACACAAGGAACTGTAAACGATGTCGGAACCAATTGTATACAATATCAAATAGAAACTGATTTCTCTGCTCAAGCAATATTCACAGAAGGATTATTTAGAGCAGTCGATACTCAGGGTTGGTTTGAGACGCTAGGCACAACAACATCGACAGGGTATTGGTTATCAGATACATTGATACCAGACACTGGACAATCTTCAGCAAAGACAATAGAAGGGTTCCCAAATATATCACAATCAATCAGAGGGAAACCTGCAGAGAAATTATTCAAGTACTGGTATACAGGACAATATGAACAATATGACCCAACGATAAGACAATGATTTACCCAAATGCATTGTTTATCATAACCCAATCTTGTATAATAAACTATACTTTAAAATGAGTAGGAGAAACAAATGAAAAATGTAGCAATAATATTAAGTCTTGGACTAGTCATGTCAGGATGTTCAATGATGGGTTCAAAGAACTCAGTTGATAGACCAGACGGACCAGACACTGAACCATATATGAGTCAGGAACTAACATCTAAGTTCAACAAAGATGGTGTTGTAGTCAAGTCTGAATGTCTAAAAAGAAAATGGACATTAGGTTGTAAAGAGTTGAACATCAAAGAAATCAAAGTAACAGTGACTGTTAATTCTAATGGTGGGACAAATGCTCTAGCAGTCAATGCAAGGGAAGCAGGAGAAGTTCTAGCACTAGCAAAACTTTCAGATTTCCATGGAGTCGAAGTCACCTCAGATAGAGTTGTAAAGACAATCGTAAAGAACATTGAGAAGGGCGAAGACACCATTAATAATATAATGAAAGGCTCAGTAGAAATCACAGAAGAAGAAGCCTTAGGCGATACATCAGTACGTGTCAATGCTAATGACATGGAACGTATAGTGACATCAACTGCAACAGCCTTTTCAAGTCGTAGACTAGTAGGCGTAGGCTTTGAACACAAAAAGATAGACGATCAACTAATGCGTGTGACAGCAATTTGGACACGTGAGAACGAAGAACTAATTAGAAAATTATCTTACTAAGGAGTTAAGTCTATGAGAAGCCTACTTCTCTTACTCCTATTCATATCTTCTCCAGTATACGCAATCGTAGTTACTGGAGAGGGTTTCTCATTCGAGGACGCAAAACAACAAGCATTTAAACAAGTCATTGAAAAAGAAGTTGGTGTTATTGTTGATTCAGAACGTATCGTTGTTGAAAAGGATCTTGTATCTAGCAAAATTTTAACATACAGTGCAGGGTTTATCACAAGTTACAATGTATTAGAACACACTCCAATGGGAGAAATGCATTATGTCAAGTTAGATGTTACAGTCGCATCTAGTAAGTTAAAAGATTTTATATTACTTCAACCATTTGATATACTAGACTATGATGGCAGTCAAATCAAAGAAATGATTGACTCATTTAAACAACAAGCCATAGATGCAGATACATTAGTCAACAACTTTTTGAAATACTATCCACATGAAGCATATCTAGTCACAACAGATGAATATGTAGTTAAGACTGACCCTTATAGAAATGCGTACATAGAAATACCATATCAGATAAAATGGAATGATGAGTTTATAAACAGTTTTGCAGAGATTGCAGGATATGTTGGTAGTAGAACGACTATATTGGGTTCTCCTATATTGTTGTTTGCTAAACATTCAACTTATTACTTTTATGATAGAATTACCTTTGCAAATATTAAGAAGGTCTTTGATAAGAATGAATATATCCGAATAAGTGTTATTAATGCAAAGAATGAACCACTGCTAAATACATGTGTTCAAAGCATAAAATACAACGGAATTACCGGGACTTCAATGGATGGACATCTAATGATGTATGGCGGTGGTGGAAATAATCTGGTGATACAAAATAACAAAAAAGTATCAAACATTGCGAGAATAGAACTAACTGATGATGTAGCAAATTTGTTAACCAGTCAGGTGAAGATAAAGATAGATGTAAGTTCAATAGATAACTGCTACGGATAAGGACACCATAAATGACAGAGAAAAATACACATTGTTCATTCTGTGGAATGCACAAAGATTCAGTTGTGAAACTGATTGTTGGAGAGGAAGCCGCAATTTGTTCTGACTGTGTTACCTTGTGTGAATCTTTGATTGTCAATGAAAACGTTGAATCTAAAGATAAAGAAACTGACAAAAAAACACGTAGCCTAGATGCGTATGCAATCATGCGACATCTAAACAAGTATGTTGTAGGACAAACATCAGCAAAGGAAGTATTGTCTGTTGCTATATCAAATCATTTTAAAAGAGTTTTTAATCCGCCCCCAAAAGGGTTAGAAATACATAAAGGAAATGTACTTTTGATTGGTCCAACTGGGTGTGGTAAAACATTACTAGCAAAGTCAGTTGCCAAATACTTAGACGTTCCGTTTATTGTTACTGATGCTACTAATTTAACAGAAGCAGGTTATGTCGGAGACGATGTAGAAAGTATGTTAGGTGTATTGTTAGCCCAAGCAGACAACGATGTAGAGAAAACAGAACGCGGCATTATCTTTATCGATGAGATAGACAAAGTAGCACGTAAGAGTGAAAACGTCTCTATAACACGTGACGTGAGCGGAGAGGGCGTCCAACAAGCACTCTTAAAGATAGTAGAAGGTACAACTGTACGAGTTGCTCCTAATGGTAAACGTAAGCATCCTAATGAACCGATGGTGGAGATTGATACAAAAAATATACTCTTTATCGCAGGCGGAGCATTTGGTGGCTTAGAAGAAGTAATTAAAAGTAGAACAACAGGTTCCAGTTTAGGATTTGGATCAGAACTAAAAGATCAACAGGAAGGACATTTTAAAGATGTAAGACCAGATGATCTAGTTAAGTACGGTATGATTCCAGAATTCATTGGAAGATTTACAACTACAATCAATGTAGAGAAACTAAACAAACAAGAACTAATTAAAGTGTTGACAACTGTCAGAAGTAACTTTGTTGACCAGTATACATATTTGTTTAGTATCGATGATATTGAGTTATCGTTTACAGATGATGCTATTGAAGAAATGGTAATTAATTGTATACAACTAAAGACAGGTGCAAGAGGATTACAGACTGAAATAGAACGAGTATTGATGCCTCATATGTACAACATAGGTAAATATAAAAAGAACGGCATCACAGAGATAAATATAGACAAGGAATTAATAATTAACCCTAAGACCATTATATGAGAAAAGATTACAGACCAAACAATAACTCAAAATATCAAAAAGATAGACCCAAAGCAGGGGGAAAGCAAGTTATCGTAGAGTATGATAATGTTGACCAAGCCTTAAGAAAATTCAAAAAGAAAATTCAGAACTCTGGATTACTTGATGATATAAAGAAAAAAGAATTCTTTGAAAAGCCAACTAATGCTAGAAAGATCGCAAAAGCAATGGCAGTCAAACGTGAAAAGAAAAGACAAGCAACTGAATTGGGACCTAGAGGCCCACGTAGTCGCAGAAGATAACCCAAAAACACTTGAAAAAATCTCGTTTATCATTATATATGATAAATAGATGTGTGAAAAGATAGGTTTCTTATCACACGGATGCCGAAAGGGTCCAAACAATTAATCTTGCTTTATTAAAGGAGAAATACTATGACAAGCAATATACCAACCTTCCGTCTAAACCATTTAGACATTCCATCAATTCACAAATTCGGAATCGGCTTCGATTCTATATTTGAGGATATTCATCGACTATCATCATTAGCAGGTAAGGATAATTATCCCCCTTATAATGTGATAAAGATCGATGATGATCACTTTTGCATTGAACTAGCACTTGCTGGTATTGATAAAGAAGCACTCGACATTGAGTTGAATCAAAATCAATTAACAATCTCTACAAAGAAAGTAGAGGCGCCTACTGATGAAGGCAAGTTCGAAGATAAGATAACAGAACTAGAGTACCTACACAAAGGTATCAGTAACAGATCGTTCAGTAGAGCGTTTACACTTGCTGATCACGTTATTGTGACAGGTGCTGATATGCGTAATGGCATATTAAAAGTTAACTTAGAACGTCAACTTCCGGAAGAATTAAAACCCAGAAAGATTGACATTTCCTCAGATAAATAGTATTATAAAGGTATGTTGTGAGCAGTTTCGACTGCTCACACTTTTTAACTCTTAATAATAAGGAACTAATATGTCACAAGAATTTGATGCAAACACAGAAGCAAAAATTAAACCCAACTTTGCTCTACAAGAGCCACCTTTGTTTCGAGTTATCTATATGAATGATGAAGTCACTACAATGGAATTTGTAGTAGATTCACTATGCGAGTTTTTTAGTTATAATCCGGACACCGCTAGTCAGATTACAACAGACATTCATGCCAATGGTAGTGCTACTGTAGCAGTCTTGCCATATGAAATAGCAGAACAAAAAGGTATCGAGGTTACACTTGATGCACGATCTAAAGGTTATCCCTTACAAATTAAAGTCGAAGCAGAACTAGAGTAGTGATCAATTGGTCTTGTAGACACACGTGGAAACAAAGCAGTATCAATACTGCATGGTGTTTACTAGGCTGTTCTATTGGTGACTTTGGAACTATTTTTGTATTTCAAAACATAGAACACAGTTGGGCAGTATGGCAAGTAATGAGTCTTGCAATAATGAATGGACTACTCACAAGCATAGCATTAGAAACTATTATCCTTAGTAGACAGATGTTGTTAAGCCTTGCATTTAAAACAGCAATAGGAATGAGTCTTATCTCAATGATTGCTATGGAACTTGCAATGAATGTAACTGACGTTTTACTGACCGGAGGAGCAATGCTTACTTGGTGGGTGATACCATTTATGTTGTTAGCAGGATTCGTTACCCCACTTCCATACAACTACTGGCGATTAAAAGCCTTAGGCAAAGCCTGTCATTAAACTGAAACAGTTACACGTCTAGCGAAATACTCTTTCATTGGAGTATCTCCTAGAGGGTGTGTCACACAACGCAAATCTTGTTTACGAGGCAGAAGTAAAGTTGCATCAACTGGTTTAGAGTATGAACCATATATCCAGTGAGTTACTTTACTTTCTGTATCTGCATTAATGATAGTATCCAAAGGTATCTGAGTCTCAGAGTAACTAGGCACTTCTCCAAAGTAACAGTTGGGGTTAGGGACAGCATTTGTTACAACTATGATTTTCTTAACATCTAAGTGTCGTTGAAGTTTTTCGATAGTCGAATGCAAAAATCCCATATCATCTAAACGATATTGATTATATTTTAGATCCTCAATTGAGATGGCTTGGTGAGATGGCGTAGTAGCAGATTCCCAACAGTTTGATCCTATAATAGCAATACCATCTATAATCACAATGTTGTGATGTAGTATCACTAAGTTAGGAATCTTCTTAGAAAGGTTAACTATTAGACCAGTTCTTTCATTTGTATTTTCAACTCCGTCATATTCTGCGGAGCCAGGACAATAGAACACGCCTTGATAGTACCTTGCAAGATGGGTAAGGGTTTGTTGTATTGTACGAACATCAGAACTGATATTACCACTTACAATACAGTATAGACTTGTGGCTTTGTTTTCCCAGTTAAAACTATCTTCCGGCTTTAAATGGAGATCACCTATAACATCAAACCCGATGTCGATCATTAACTAAGTCCTTACTTAAGAACTTTTAGTTTTGGATCTGCTTTTCCGCCAGTTGCCTTTTTAGCCTTTGCTGGTGCCTTTTTAGCCTTTGCTGGTGCCGCCTTCTTAGCCTTAGCAGGTGCTTTCTTTGCTTTTGCAGGCGCTTTTTTGATTTGTGTTCCGCCACCTGTACCACTGCCGCCAGTTGAAGGTGTAGAAGATTTACTTTTTCTCTTTGAGATTAAGAAAGCAACTACTGCGATAACCACTAAACCAATTAGTAGATTTGAATCCATGTTTAACTCCTATTATATAATAAAACATTTTACAACTACTATTTAGTACCGTATTGCAAAAGTATATCTTTTCCTGTAACATGTCACTACAGACTAAATAATTTAAGACAAAGGAATATTAAATGAATGTTAAAAATGCAGAAAGACATTTAACGATCTGGTTGAACGAAGGGCTACCTACTAAATCGAAGCAAAAAAGACATCCATATAGACCGACTATCCCAATCATCAAAAAAACGTGGAGAGTACTCAATGTACTATGTTTTGACAATGAGTTATGTATGCCTGAATTTAGTTTACACTCTCATAAATGGTGGTGGGCAATGTGTATAAGCAATGGAGGCTTACCCAAAGCATTGAAAACAAAATCTAATTGTGAGATAATGCTCAGTGATAAATGGTTTTGTAGACAGTGGTTTATTGACACACTAGCACATGAAATGGCACACCAATATCAATGGGATATTGATGGCGTACAAAGAATAAAAATAGGTAAGGATCCTCTTATGTCCCATGGTCCTTCATTTTTTAAACATAGACAACGATTAGAGGAACACGGCTTGTACTTAAAGATAGCACACAGGAACGAGAAATGGTTTCAATATCAAAGTCTTAAAAAATGCTGATAAATAGTATTATGACTACTGATATCCGAAACATTTTAAACGTACTGGAAGCAAAGGAAGAAGATACGCCAATTACCAAAGAGGAAGTTGAACGTCTACTCAAAGCCAATGGTTATGAAGATTTAAAGGTTAGTGGAAACAAAATTACTGTACTCACTCAATTGCCAGACGGTCAAAAGTCAGGTGAGTTTAGATCAGCACAGATGCAAGAGATTGTATCTTACTTAGACCAAGAAGTTCCGGAACACAAGCCATCATATTCTGCCGCAACTAACTTAAGCAGTATTGGTGGAATTGTATTTGCTGATAGTAAAGTATATATTCTTGTTAAAGACATAGGTAAGCAAGGTGACAAAAGTGCCGGTATTGGTAATGAAGTAGAAATTGCTAGTATGATAGAATCTGTAATTCAGAAGTATGGTACTGCTGATATTATGTTTGTTGATGATCGTGGTATTGAATTAGAAATGAAAGATGCCGACAATGTTATTGTAGCAGGAAGAGATACTGGCAACAGAAAGAAAGCAGATATTGTTATTACTAGTGGAGAAGACCAACTACCTATTAGTATTAAAAAACTTGATGCGGCCGCTTGGGAAAGTGCTGACTCATTAATTGGTGCTAAAGCAAAAACAATCATAGATAAGTTAGTCGGCGAAGGTTTACTAGAACTGATTAAGATTGGAGAAAGAAAAGATGGTTCTCCAGTTTATAAAATGAGTAAAGAAGTTGTTATTGAACCAACTGAAGAAGAAGCAATGAACGCAATCTTTGGTAACGACATCAATCCAGCAGGTGGAATTATTATTCAAACATTTAAGCCAGAGCATTACACACAAGAAGAAGATAAAGTAACAGTCGAGGCTCATGCTGTTATCAAGTCAATAGAAGATATACCACACAGTCATTTAATGGTTTGGTTGTTACGTAACGACAAGACTAGAAATATTGCATCAATTGGATATGCAGGTATCAGACCACTAGGAGTTACATTGGAAAGAGGTTTTGGGAAGAAAGGTAACAAGGATGTTATTACTGTAAACAAAGATGGTGACGTGGTAGATGCAAAAGAGATTATTGCATTAGACAAAGAACTTGATCGTATACAACAAAAAGAAATTGATCAAAGAGAGAAAGAAGCAGAAGAATTTAAACAAACATCTAAAAAACTTGCACGTGGCAACAACAAAGAATTGGATGATGTATTCAGTAAGAGATTAGCAGAAACATCTCCTGTCGGTAGACAAAAAAGACTCACAAAAAAACTTCTTGGACTAACTAACAGCAATTAAATACTTACATGTACAAAAAGATGCATGTCACATATTCTGGCGAAGACGATCTCATATTAACTTATAATATTAATGACACCTCTATTGCTCAACGCTGGGCTAAACTGTTAGCAGAATCAGTTGAGAAGTACTCTATAGATGACCCTGAGCGTCTCTACGGCTTCGATACAGAGACGATAGAACGTACAAGAGCAGTTGATGCTATCAATCGATGCATAGATATCATTAATGAATATAGACCAAACTTTGTAGAACGTAGAATGACTACTCAGTTACACCAAGACGATCTTAACTATCTACACCACATCTTTGAAGTCTATCATGGTATGCTTAATGAACCACACGAGTTCTTTACTGATGCTCCCAAAGAAGTTCAACATGCCTTAGGTCAACTAAATATAGAAGTACATAGATGTGAAGCCATGTCACCAGGGTCTATTAGAAAGTTAATGCCTCGACATGTTGTTACTTATTATGATCAGCCTAGAGGACAAGAATACAGACAGTTACAAGATGAAGACTACGAAGAGTTTACTGACCTGACTGAATTTGGAACAGTTTATCTATTATATGTAGAGATAGGCAAGACATTACAAGACTTAGCATTTGATAATGACCAACATATTAGTGATGAAGCATATAAGCCTTTTAGACACTATGCAAGTGATTTTGTTATCAGATACTTTACTAATTCGCATAGTACATGGAACAAGAATCGCAAGATATTTAAAAAGCATTATGACGAGAACAAAGAATTTTATGATGCAAGATATAATTACGGTCATATATACAATAGACCAGGAAACATACCGTTAGCAAAGTTGCAAACGCATTTATCTCCTGAACAAGTAGTAACCGAAATACAAAAAAGACAACGTGTAAGTTCGGTAACATTAACATAACCAAAAGTGTTGCATATAACAGACATTACCTGTATAATGCATACTTTAAGAAATATAATTTAGAGGAAATAGTATGGCACTAGTACCAATGGTTTTAGAACAAACAAGTCGTGGTGAACGTAGTTACGACATTTACAGTAGATTGCTACGTGATCGTGTTATCCTATTAGAAGGTGAAGTACATGACACTATGGCTAATCTAATTGTAGCACAGTTGCTATACCTAGAAAGTGAGAACAGTGAAGCAGATATTTCTCTTTACATTAACTCCCCAGGTGGAAGTGTAACAGCAGGTATGGCTATCTATGACACCATGCAATTCATTAAGCCTGAAATCAATACAATCGTTATGGGTCAAGCGGCATCGATGGGTAGTCTATTAGCACAAGCAGGTACTGCTGGTAAACGTAAAATGCTTCCACGTGCTAGGCACATGATTCATCAGCCAAGTGGCGGTGCAAGAGGTCAAGCAACTGATATGGAAATTCAAGTCAAAGAAATCTTAGAAATGAAAAAGTATTTGACTGAGATTTATGAGGAGCATAACTCTAAAGGTAAAACTTTTGAACAACTCAAAGCAGACATGGAGCGTGATAACTTTATGAATGCACAAGAAGCACTTGACTATGGTCTTGTTGATGAGATTGTCAAAAACCGTGACTAAATGAAATGCTTAATTCTTTCAGAAAACAGTAATGGTGTATGGCCTCATCTTCACTTTAGAAGCATGGGGTCATATGAATTACGGAATAGATTAGAAGCAAAAGGTCATACTGCCACTATCATTGAGTGGTTTACTAAATGGAATAAAAAACAACTTAAGTCAATCATAGAAGCATATGGGCCAGATGTCATTGCTACTTCTACACCTTTTCACACACAAGACTTAAACTATTTAAGAGACATTCTTAAATGGGCACGTGATACTTATCCTGATATCAAAATAATCCACGGTGGCTCCAGACAATATGATGATGATTATGGAGGACTAATTGATGTATTCTTTCTGGGTCGTAGCATGGAGATATTTGATGCTTGGCTCGATCAAAAAGACTTAGAGCAATATACTATACAAACAGAACCACTGGTGTTAATCAATCATCAATTTGATGAGTTTATAGACAATCCAGTCTTACCAACGTTGAAAGACGAAGATTTTATATCACCTAAAGATATTCTTGGCTTTGAACTAGGAGTAGGATGTAAATTCAATTGTTCTTTTTGTAATTACGAATTGCGTAATTCTAAGATCACTAACTTAGCAGACCCTAAAGCACTACATAATTATTTTTTAGAAGCATATGAGAAATATGGTGTAACCAATTTCTTTGCAAGTGATGATACAATTAATGAGACTGATACTAAGTTAGAGATACTTGCAGAAGCAATGAGAGGACTTCCGTATCACCCTCAGATAACTGCGTTTGCTAGACTTGATCTAGTTACAAGCAAACCCAAACAATTGAAATTGTTAGAAGAGATTAACTTTAGAAGTTTGTTCTTTGGTATTGAATCATTTAATCCAGAAGCTAGTAAACTGATCAGAAAGAAAAGTGGCATTGGAGACAACATTGAAACTCTACGTAAAGTTAAAGAATCATGTGATACTTATACCGTTGGTGGCATTATATTAGGATTGAACAGAGACAGTGAAGAATCGATTCGTAGTTCAACGGAGTTGATTGTTTCAGAAAGATTGTTGTCATCTATACAATATTATCCATTGTCAATTACCAAACCAGAAGGACAATATGATCCTTATTTTGCAAGTGACATTGATAAAGATCCAGAAAGTTTTGATTATAAGATAATAGAAGTATCTCAAGCACATCATGGTAACAAGCAATTGCCAGTCTATGTTTGGGAATCAGATTGGACTGACTTTAAAGAAATGTCAGTGTTACAAGAAACACTACATAATGAAATAGAGTCCGATATCGAAAGTCTGAATCATTTAGAGTATGCAGGAATGTATGCGTTAAATCAATATGCTCCAGCATATTCACCTAAGGCTAGAGAGCAGTTGAAGTCACAATGCTATGCATATTCTGATGCTATGAAATCTACCTATATCAAACAGAAAATAGCATCTATCTAAGTGGCTCCCTGACGTGGGCTCGAACCACGGACCTAATGATTAACAGTCATTTGCTCTACCAACTGAGCTATCAGGGAATTTATACTAAGACTTATCGTTTACAAAGTCATAAAGTTCTTTAGCAGTTCTAATAACATCGGCTGTATCGATAACTTGCTTAGATAAATCTACGCAGATAGACATATCCTTTCCTGCTATCTCATTGTTATAAAGTAATGCTTCAGTTTCCCTTTGAAGATTTCCTTCTAAGATACCCTGTGCTTGACCTAATAGATCGGCTCTGATTTCGAACCCTGATTTATTTGAATTTGACATATTTTACTCCTTTTGTGTGTGTGTTAATTGTCAATAGTATTTATGTTGTATCATACACTGGATAAATAATTTATAAGTCATTGATTTTGTAGGGTAAATAAATGCCAAATAAGTGAAATAATGCTTGACTTTGGTACCAAAAACCCTTATAATATATACATATTCACAATAAAGAACAGGAAATTATATGTCTTACAATATCTTTCAAATCAAAGTAACTGAAGAAATCTACGACTTTGTTAATGGTCCAGAAGGTGGACACTCAGAGACTGCTAAGAAGTTCCCACTGTATGAGGCTCGTTTAGAGACTCAACACAATGGTTCTGAAGGCTTTCGTTCAGATATGTTTGAGCATTACACTCAAGTATGTACAGTTGCTGGTTTTGAAGAACGTGACTTAGAGACTGTTTTCAAAATATTAAATGGTTTCTACTTCAACGAGGAGACTGGTACTGACTCAGTATTTGAGGAGTTTGTAAGTGGTTTCAAAATGAGAACTTTCTTAAATAAGAAGACCAAAGAAGTGCGTGAAGTGAGAGATATGCATTCACTATCAGTTGGTGACATTATCGAAGATACTGTAACTGGAAAATTTCATATGGTTGATGGCTTCGGCTTCAGCGAACTTACATTAGAAAAGGAGTTAGTAGCATGATGATATTTGTAGGTGATTTTGTAAATTTGGGTTCCAGCAATAACTGGTTGGAAGTAGTTAAAATTTTAGGACCAATGCACATTCGGTTGAGCAATGGTCAAACTGTGGAAGCCAGTGAGAAACATATCACCGACTATCGTAGTGCAGGTGAAATGGCAGAAGTAAATTAGAGGTAGCATAATGTCGTTTGAAATTTCAGATCAAAAAGGTTTTCAAATCACTTACCAAAACGGGTACACAGTATCCGTTCAGTTTGGTGGTGGCAACTATTGTACTAACCGAGACTTGCCATATGGCGAAGAAGTTCCACCTAGTGACACAGCCGAAACTGCTTTAATGACTAAAGATGGTTTTGTCGAGTATCAAGGTGATGATGTGCAGGGTTACATGTCTCCTTCAGAAGTTCTTCAGTTAATGGTGTATGCAGAAAGTCTTCCACCTTATGACGAGTTGACAGCATTTGTTTCTGGACAAAATCCCCAAGAAGAAAAAGAAGGTAGTTTCTACGGGTACAATGAAAAAAGCGACAATTTCGTTCCAGGGTTAGATGATTAATGAAAGTAGGTATCAATCGTCAAGCACTCAAAGAATCAATTGGGGACACTATACTTGCCACTCTAATTAACTTTCCGTTGATCTGGGCACTCAATTACTTAACGATGGTAGTATTTTTGTTTGGTCCTTTTGGAGTATCAATCACTAACACATTCATTCTATTTTGGATTGCTGTTACTAGAAAGTATTATGTCAGAATTTATTTCGACCAGAAAAACAAGAAAAAAGCCTTAAAAAAATAGGGTAAAAGTGTTGACTTTACCTCCTAGATTCTATATAATAGTAGTATACTTAGGAGATAAAGATGAAGACAATTTACATAGCAACAAAGAATGGTCAAGTCAGAGTACTTAGCCATTTAGAAGTCAGAACGTATTTGCAGATGGGATGGACAATAGCATGATCGTAGAAGTTAAAGTAGTGATCGACACTGAAAAGCCTAAGGACGAAAAACTAGTCGTTAAATTAGTAGAAATACTTGAAGACCTAAGGGAGCAATTAGATGATTGAAGTATTGCAAGAAACAACTAATTGGGAAGGTAATGTCAGCAATGGTATTTACCATGTCAATGCATCAGGTCATTTGGTTCAATACAATGACAAAAAGTTCAGTTCCCCTATGAAGCAGTTTGACAAACGTAGACGTTCATTCACAAAGATTGACGAATACGAAGATGTGACTGCTCCTAGAACATCTAATGTTATCATTGTCCAAGGGTCAAAAGGTAAAACATATACCATTGAAGATGGTCATTGTTCATGTCCAGGCTACAAGTTTCGTGGCGATTGCAAACACGTTAAGGCTATTGCTTAACCCAATTCGATTGCAATTAATCTTTAAGGGAGTATAATAGAAACATGACTATGCATTTAGATGTCCGTTTATCCTCGATTAATACTCGCAAATGCAAGTTAAAGTTGACCAAGGGTAAGATCAAAGAACTAGAATTACGATGGCGTGAGCATAACAGAAGTTGCAAACGCAACCACAATCATGCCTTTAGGTTCGATACATTAGAAGAGTATATCGACTATTCGTACGGCAGACTTCCCAAGAAAGATATCAGGGCAGACAGAAGTGTGTACAAGCCTGAACTATCTTATGCTCAACAACGCATAGCAGAGTTCAACGAGAAGTATCCTAGCAGTACAGAAATGAATGTATCTAGCAAAGGTGATGGTGAGAACGCAGAGTGGCAGAAAGAAAAACAAAAGATTAGTGCTACATACACTATTGCACCAGCGTACAACAAGGGTGCATATCAAGTAGTGCCAAAGAATGAAATTAAACATATAGGCAAATAAAATGACAGAAGAAGAACATGCTTTTGGAAAGGCATTGATGGGTATAATAGCAATAGTATTGTGCGGTTTACTAATAGCATTTTATATGCTAGGTGAAAAGACAATCCCTATTAATTATATAGATGATGTGCCTTCTGAGGAAACAAAGAATATTTCATAATGCAGACAGGTAGACATTTTTATATATCCGATGATGATATAACACGGGTTACAAAGTTTTCTGATGAGATCATTGTACAAGAAGATTCTCCTTGGCATCAGTTTGGTGCCTGTTCTGATATTAGTACTTGGTTGACTCAGTGCCAGACTAAAGATAGTGTTGTTAAATCTTTAGATTTAAATGAGGACAATGGCGACTTAATAGATTCTACTATTTTTATAGAGATAAACTGGGTAATTTATGAACATGACAGGGCCTGTATCGAACAGGACGGTGCTATAGAGATTCTTAATCGACTTACTAAACTAGTAAATGAGTCAAGTAATAAAATTATGTTCTATACAATAAACTGGTTAGGCTCTAAGGGGCTAGGATCATTTATACTGTATATTACTAGTCATGTGAAAAATTATAAGTCTTCATCAAACATTTGGTTTATGACTAGTTTTCCTGTAGAGCAAAAAGTTATACAAGAAGAATTAGATACATATGAAAATGTATCATATAGACCAGGATGGTTTACACAACCTTTTTTTGCTGATGAAGTTGCAAAGCATAATGCGGTTGTACTTAATGAACATCCACAGAAAAGATTTTCTATATTTTCTAGGAGAATTACTCCTGAAAGACAAACTTTATATTTAGAGTTAGTTGACAGAGATATCATTGAGAATTGTTATTATTCATTTGGTACAAGTCATCCTGATTTTTTAGGTGAGAAGGAATGGACTGTAACTAAAGAACAAATGTTAGAGGTAGTTGAGAAGGCTCCAGTTAGCAATTTATTTTTTGTTGATAAAGGTAAAAACACTAAGATCGCTGAGTGGATAGAAGGAACTCCATATACTATAGGTGACTACGATAATATCTACGATCCTCTACTTAATGAGTATACTGTATCATCAGATATACAGATAGTAATTGAATCATTTATCGAAACTGCTGATATAGGTATCACAGAAAAATTAGGAAGGCCGATTGCATATAAAAGACCATTCATTGTATTTGGACAACCTGGTATAATAGGATATCTGCAAAAATTAGGATTTAGAACATTCCATCCTTTGATTGATGAGACATATGATACAATACTTGATGCTGAGGATCGACTAGCACACATAATAGAAGTTATTGATACTCTTAATTCGATGCCTTCTGACGAATTTGCAGACATAATGAAAAGCCTAAAAGAGATAGCAGAAGAAAATTACGAAATAATGAAAAAATTATCAGAATTTAAATTAACACCAACCTTTTATAGACTTGGTATTTTCGAGGGACCAGTGGTCTTTTAAGGAAAAAGTATGAGTATAATAGAAGCCCATAAATGTTCAATCTGCGATTGCATTTATACCAAAGAAGAAGGTGGTGTCGAAGGTGACTTTGGCATACTACCTGTACAGTTCTGTCCAACTTGTTATACATCAATGGTAGATATGGTTAATCAACTTGAAGGAGACTATTTCTTTGATGATGATGAAGAAGGTGAACAGTGACAATACCAGATATAATAGGATACATAGGAGTTGCTATACTAATAGTAACTTATGCTATGCTACAGTTAGATAAGATAGACCCTAAAGGGTTTTGGTATAGTTTTAATAACTTGATTGTAGCAATATTAGTAACAGTTAGTTTATTGTATACGATGAACAAAGCCAGTATGATAATAGAAGTATTTTGGTTTATCATAAGTGCATATGGCATCGTAGCATATTACAAGAGAAGGAAAAATGGACAAGAATGACATAACAATTGAAAAGATAGAAGAGAAGATCAGCCCTGACATCAAGGAAGAGTTTGCTGGTAGTACTATGACCAAAGCAGGAAGGCTTGCTATGGAACTCAATGCAGAAAGAAAACGTCTTAAACAAGAAATGGAAGAACTCCAACTTGAAGTAGAAGATTTAAAACCAGCAACGCCGACAGGAACAGTTGACAGTCATGTCAAATGGCTTGCTACTATCCTTGCAGTTTGTGGTGTATTTGCTATGAGTGCAGGATTAGAACAAGAAGGACAATGGTTATATGCAGTTTCAGCATGTGCATGGATCTACGTAGGTCACTGCTGGAATGACAAAGCAATTATGATAGGTAGTGCTATCACAGGAACATCAGTCTTAATGAACCTAGTCGAAAGATTACTACAATAAGGCTAATGTATTATACGACAGGGTTATTTGGGTTTCTAACAAATGCGATAGGTTTCGTATTTGCCCAAACTACTTGCATTCAATGGTGAATAGTCGTATAATAGGTACACGTTGAGAGAATAACTCTCAGCGACATATAAAACTAAGAGGAAAATATATGACAAATGCAACAACAACTACTAAGGTAGTATCAAAGTCTGCTAAATTCTTAGCCGCTCTACAGAACGGTGAAGCATTAACAGCAAAGCAAATTGCCGCACGTTTCGGCATTGGCAACCCTACTGCTACAGTAAGCGACCTTCGTTTACGTGGTGGATATGCTATCTATGCTAACGCTACCAAAACTGGCGTAACTAGATATCGTCTAGGCAACCCAGCTAGAGCAGTTGTAGCCGCAGGTTACAGAGCAATGGCAGCCGCTAATAAGGCTTCCTAAGTTCGTTAGGTAACTAGGTTCGGGGAGAGCCTTGCTAGGGCTCTTAGAGACAAGCAAAATCTCCCCACTTTTACTTCCCCCGGTAACTTATATGAATGTATTTCACAGTTTAATGAACAAACTAGATCGGTATAGATTGATACCTGATCGTCTTACAGGTGCAGACTACATGCATCGTTACTATCTTTTTCTTAAAGATAGAGCAAATTTCCCTTACAACGTCACACTTCATCATATTGTTAAAAGTGACGAACCTATTTTACATGATCACCCTTGGCCTTATATGACTATAATTCTTAAGGGCGGTTACTTCGAAAACACACCCGAGGGGAGGACTTGGAAGGGTCCTGGGAGTGTTATCAGACGTGGTGCAGAAGACTATCATTGGCTTGAATTAGACAACGAGAAGCCTGTCACCACTCTGTTTTTTATGGGACCTCAACAAAGAGACTGGGGTTTCTTAAATGATGATACATGGATTCAGCACGAGGAGTTTTTAAATGACAGATAGTTTAATTATAATGATGGTATTTGGAGCGATCATAGGTTGGTCACTTAGCAATATGTATCGTCAATATAGAGATGATATAATGTTTAAGCAAATCATGGTTAAAATTGATGAAGAGGAAGCAGAGCAAAAAGTAAAAGCGTTATTTCCTATGTGTTATATAGAAGAAGATAATGATAATGATACATATATACTATATAACAAAGATTCTCATGCATACATGTGTCAAGGAGATTCGTATGATGAACTTGCACAAAAAGTATATACCGAATTAAAAATTGATGTTGCACTGGCTAAACACATGAATAAGTCAATGTGGTTTATTGCTGGTGACACGAAAGATTTAATAGAATTTTAAAATAATAAATATACGTATACTTTAAGGAGATCGGATTGACACACGTAGTAACAGAGGCCTGTATTAATTGTAAACACACAGATTGTGTCATTGTATGCCCAGTAGATTGTTTTTATGAAGGACCTAATTTCCTTACAATCAATCCAGATGAATGTATTGATTGCGGAGTATGCATTCCTGAATGTCC
>Ga0206131_10001679_pt1 | contig 28025 bp, 29 predicted proteins | sample Helgoland_Spring_FD_148636 | JGI IMG/M metagenome (GOLD analysis project Ga0206131, IMG submission 148636) | Pelagic subsurface seawater microbial communities from Kabeltonne, Helgoland, North Sea - Helgoland_Spring_Bloom_20160517_1 | ecosystem: Environmental > Aquatic > Marine > Epipelagic ...
CCGAACAGGTACTCCGGTATTCGATTTGAAGATATAATAGGTTTGCATCAATATAGGCATCAATAATTCTGAATGTTTTAGATTCTGGAAAGTTTGTTTTTATGGAAGCTTTTATATGAATTTCCTCCATGCCATTGCCAAAGAAGTAGGGATCAATGACAGTTGTTTTTGAGCAGGAGAATACCAGTGCACTCAGGGATATCAGAAAAGTAATTGTACTGTTCATCGTTTGGTTAACGAAAGTACCTTATTTTTGCCAACAAATGAAGGCAAGAACACTTAAGAAAAACAAGGTCAACGTTGTTACTCTCGGATGCTCAAAAAATATTTTTGATTCTGAGGTGATGATGGCTCAATTAAAGGCGAATAAATTTGACGTAGCACATGAGGCTCAAGAGGATGATTCTGAAATTGTGATTATTAATACATGCGGTTTTATTGATAATGCTAAACAAGAGTCAATCGATACCATTTTGAGATATGCAGATGCTAAAAAGGACGGTGCAGTAGATCGCGTATATGTTACTGGATGTTTATCTGAAAGGTATAAAGACGATTTGAAGCAAGAGATTCCAGAGGTGGACGGTTATTTCGGTACCCGTGAGCTTCCTCGTTTATTAAAGACTTTGAAGGCAGATTATAAGCATGAACTTGTTGGCGAGCGTTTATTGACCACGCCGAATCATTTTGCTTATTTTAAGATTGCAGAGGGTTGTGATCGTCCTTGTTCATTTTGTGCCATACCTCTCATGAGAGGAAAACATTTGTCTACACCAATTGATGATTTAGTGCAACAAGCAAAAAAACTTGCATCTGGTGGTGTTAAGGAACTGATGCTGATTGCACAAGACCTCACATATTATGGATTAGATTTATATAAAAAAAGAGCGCTAGCAGACTTACTTTTGCGTTTGGTTGAAGTGGAAGGGATAGAATGGATAAGATTGCATTATGCCTTTCCCTCAGGCTTTCCTATGGACGTGCTTGATGTAATGAGAGACAATCCGAAAATATGTAACTACCTTGATATGCCATTGCAGCACGGTTCAACTAAGATTCTTAAGGCCATGAGGCGAGGGATTACCCGTGAAAAAACGGAGGAGCTTATTGCTAAGATAAGAGCTACAGTTCCTGGAATTGCAATACGAACTACTCTTATCGCAGGGTATCCTGGCGAAACCGATGCGGATTTTGATGAAATGTATGATTGGGTTCAGCGTTCTAGATTCGATAGATTGGGAATTTTCACATACTCTCATGAAGAAAACACACATGCCTTTAATTTTGAGGATGACGTTCCTGATATTCTTAAAAAAGAACGTGCAGATTTAATTATGGATTTACAGTCTGGTATTAGTCATGATTTGAATCAAAAAAGAGTAGGGCAAGAGCTAAAAGTTTTATTTGATAGGACAGAGGGTGGATATTTTATTGGAAGAACAGAATACGATTCACCTGAAGTAGATAATGAAGTGTTGGTTTCGACCAAAGATGAATACATTAGGCTAGGTGATTTTACTAAAGTAATTATTGAAAAAGCAGACCACTACGATCTATACGGAAGTGCTCTACCAATGAAACATTAAGGTTCGTTTTCCGCATGATTTCCTCACCAAAAAACCGAGTGAAACATTAAGCTCTAAGCATAATTGGAAGTCAAATGCTTGAAAAGGTTTATTTGACAGGTTCTCGTAATTATGATAAGGATATTGGTTATCCATAGCTTGTTTACTTCTAAGATCACCGAGGTCATAAAGAATTCTTAAACCAGAAACAATCGTCACTCTTTCATTGCCTAGAATATATCCTCCAAAACCAATTGCAGCACGCATCATTTGTGCTTTAAAAAAAATATTATCGTTCAAGGAAGGGGTTGAAGCATCACGGAAATATTGAGTTTGTAAAAAACCAAACTCAGGACCAATCTCTATATAGGAACCTTCTTTGGTATGTCTGTACATAGGTAAAATCCTAATCGAATTGTAACCAAATGTGAGTAGTTGATTTCCCGATATATTTGGCAGGTTTTTTTGGTTAAGTTGAAAATTCCGACTAGAGATTCCAAAGTCTAGTACAATGGATTCTGTTTCATTAATATTCGCTCCAATTTTAAGGAATGCATTTGATGATATTTTTGGTGCGATGTCTATTTTGGAATCGTTATAGATATCTAAATTACTAATGATTCCGGATCCTAAAGACCCACCTGCTGCAACGTCAAGCCAAAACTGTCCATAGGATGAATTTTGGAAGAAAAGTAAAGAAGTCAGAATGAAAAAAAAGATTTTACCTTTAAACATTATTTAAAAGTACTAAGAATAGATTTTTTAGGAGTTAAAACCGCCAAATTCGGAAAATAATTTGTTTTAAATTTATTAACTTCGTCAAAAGTTGTAAGGATGAAAGTTTATCTCGATAATGCCGCGACAACCTCTGTCGCACCTGAGGTTTTTGAAGCTATGGTTCCGATATTAAAGAATGATTTTGGCAATCCTTCTAGTACACATTTTTTTGGTAGAGGTTCAAAGGCCATCATAGAGAAATCTCGTCGAAATATAGCACATTATCTGAATTGTAAACCCGCTGAAATAATTTTTACTTCAGGAGGTACTGAAGCAGATAATATGGCAATGTTTACCTCTGTTTCAGAATTAGGTGTTACTCGAATTGTAACGAGTGCTATTGAACATCATGCAGTAGGACATACAGCAACGAATATTCAAGACAAATTTGCTATCGAGCTTGTTTTGGTTGATGTTGACCATAAAGGGAATATTGATTTGAATCATTTAGAACATATTTTAAGTGATTCATCTAAAAAGACTTTAGTTACTTTAATGCATGCCAATAATGAGATTGGTACATTGCTTCCCATTCAGGAGGTATCAAAACAATGCAGGAAGTATGGTGCCTTTTTTCACTCAGATACGGTACAAACCATGGGGCACTATGCATTTGATCTTAAGGCTTTAGATATAGATTTTTTGACCTGTGCGGCCCATAAATTCCATGGTCCAAAAGGTATTGGTTTTCTCTACGTAAACAATCGTGTAAAGACTTCTGCCTTTATTCATGGTGGTGCCCAAGAACGCGGTTTGAGAGGGGGTACAGAAAATATTCATGGTATTGTTGGTTTGTCCAAAGCATTCGATTTAGCATATGGTGATCTTGAGGAGCATCAGCAGCAAGTTTTTGAGTTGAAACAGTATATGATTGATGCATTTAAGCGTAGGATTCCTAATGTGAAGTTTCATGGAGAGACTTCACTGGAAAAGTCACTTTATACAGTGCTTAATGTTGATTTTCCTGAAACAGAAAAGGCGAGCATGCTTTTGTTTACATTGGATCTTAAAGGAATTGCTGCAAGTGGAGGCAGTGCTTGTTCGTCAGGATCAACTAAAGGTTCTCACGTTTTAGAGGGTATAGGCGCAAACGCTAAGAGGCCAAATACACGTTTTTCATTTTCAAGATATACAACTCGTGAAGAAATTGATTACGCCGTTCATGAGGTAGCTTCAATCTTTAAGAACAATATCGTTTAATTTTGACCACACCTTCGTCTTTAAAAATATTAACATTATGCTCATGGTATCCGAACGATACCAATCCTACTTTGGGTAATTTTGTTCAGAAACATGCAGATACGATCGCTATTAATAATCAGGCGGTTGCACTTTCTGTTTTTCCCTCGTCTCAAGAAAAAGCCATTCGATTGGTTACAAATCAGCGAAATCAATTACAAGAAATCATTGTTTATTATCCAAAAAAGATACCTGGTTTTGCTCCTTACAGGCGCATTGTGAATTTTCTTTCTCACCGGAAGGCCTTTCGATTAGGGTATGCTAAGGTGAAAGCGCTGATAGGCAAGCCCGATATTGTCCACCTTAATATCGTTTATCCTCTCGGGATATGGGCGTTATGGTTAAAGTTAAGACATTCTATCCCATATGTCGTTACCGAGAATTCAAGTGGCTTTCATGTTGATAGCTCACATGCTTATCCAAAACCCATTATGAAGCTATGCGCTGTAATACTTAAAAATGCTTCTGTTCTCATGCCCGTTAGTCGTAATCTCAAAGGTAGTTTGGAGAAATTATCGGGTAAAAAGCGATTTGAAATTATCTGCAACGTTGTTGATGAAAAACTTTTCAAAGCATCTGAATCGATTGAAGAAAAACCATCTCGATTGATTCACATTTCCACTGGGGTAGATAGTATTAAGAACTTAACAGGAATGATTAAGGTGATACACGGTCTTTCAGCAAAAGGTTTTACAATACATTTGGACATTGTATCTGACGGTGACATTGAGTATGCCAAAGTTTTACATGATCATTTAGGTGGTGGAGACATAATCTCTTTCCATGCAACAAAAACTACCATTGAAATAGCAGATATGATTGGTTCTAGTCATGGTCTTTTAATGTTTAGTAATTATGAGAATTTCCCATGCGTAATAGCCGAGTCTATGATGTCTGGCAAACCAATTATCTCATCAAATGTTAACGGTATCCCAGAACATGTTCTCCCTGAGTTTGGTGCTCTTGTAAACCCAAGAGACGAGGATGCTTTGTCTAAAAATATTGAAGATTTTTTGAAGGGGGAGCTTAATTTTGATGCAAAAGAAATTCGTGCATATGCACTAGAACATTTCGGTTATCAATCCGTAGGACATAAATTCCTGAAAGTTTATGAATCTATACTTTGATATATATTTTATTTGAAAGTAAAATTACGTTGTATCAAATAACTTATCACAACAACTATACATGTTGAAAGTACATTTGCAATTGACGGATAAAAGTAAAAAAGTTCAACCAAGGTTTTGAGTAGAAGCCAATTCGCTGTACTTGTGATTACAGCACTTAAGCCATATCTAAAAAGCTGAATACGCCCTTTAAGTTCACTTTGCACAAATACGACATATTTCATAAGTAAGAAGCCTACACAAAAAGAAATGATAAAGCAAGTAAAAGCACTAAGCGTATATGATGTAAAAACAAAATCTATATGGCTTACATACCAAAGTTTTTGTTGAAAAACGAATTGATAAAACAAAAAGAAGAGTACCCAACTCAAAACGAGATTGGCAGCACCACAGGCCGCATAATAGTAAGTAGTCTTGTCGAATATTTTTGAGACAATAGGGTAGAAAATGTCCAAAAAACGCCTAATTAGCTCGCTCATTTAATAATCTAATTCAATTTCAAAACTAGTATGTCGTCGTACATTGAAGACTGTTTCATTGTCAAAAATAAGGTATTGACCTTTTATTCCCGTTAGAATGCCTTCAAAAAAGGCTTGTTTTAGTAAATTTAATGACTGAATTTTCTCAGGGTAATCCTTTGAAGGGAATTTTAGTGTCAGAATAGAATCGTCTTCTGTAAAATATTGCTGAAGGTCCGTAGGAAGCATATCACAACATGACCATTTTTCTTCTTCGAGATCAATACTGTCATTAATTATATTTTTTAGCATTGAGCGCCAATTCGTTTTATCCGAGTAAACAGCTTTTAGAGCAACCTCTATTACTCCAGCAAGATATCGGTTCGGAGTTCTTGCTATAATAATCGTTTGGTGTGCGCCTTGATCAATCCATCTTGTAGGTACCTGTGTTTCTCTTGTTACGCCAACTTTTACTTTGTCCGTAGCGGCTAAGTAAACAATATGAGGTTGATTGTGATTTTTTTCTTCATATTCGATATCTCTGCCCTTACCAAGGTGTGCCTCACAAAGCTCAGGTTTCAAAATGCAAGGACTCGCCTCAGGTGCCGAAATAAAACAATTGTAACAAAAACCTTCACCAAAAGATTTTTTTGTCCTCTTATCGCATTTCCGACAGCTAATAATACCATTCCATTGAAGACTTATTTTTTTATTCAATAGTCCATTCATAGAAATCGAAGTATCTGGAGTCTTTAGTATGTATTCTATAGGCTCCTGAAGCTTTGTTTTCATTTTGGAGAGGGTAATTTTCATTCAGGCAAAATTTCCATTTTTTCTGCAAAGTGCATACAGTAATCACGAAGGTCCTCACAAATTAAATGCTCACCCGTTGCTTTTTCAAAAGTATCTGCCATGGAAAGTAAGGATTGATGAAAGAACTGTTTCATTTCTTCAATAGACATGTCCTTTGTCCACAAGTCAATTTTCATTGTATTTTTTTCTTTGGGGTCCCACATTGAAAGGAGGAAAGCAGCGGCTTGCTCATTATTAACTTTACCATCCTCGGCACTCCAATTGATTTTTGTAGGTAGGTTATTCTCATTCAATCCGACAGAGATTTTAATTTCAGATGTTTTCATATTTTCGATTAGGGTTGATATGATTTGAGTATCGTGTTGTATTTTAAATTTGGTAGCTCACCAAGAGTAATATTTTCATTGTGTACATAGTTTCTAACAATTTGATATCCTAAAAATTGACCCATTCTATCCGGGCTCTCATCGGGCAGACCAATAGTATAAGGTCCATTGTTTAAGAGGTAGGCTCTATTTTTTTCGTTGCTATCAAATAAGAGGTTTTCATCCATAAGGTATTTATAGAACTTCTTTTCATTTTTTACAGCCCAATCATATTGTTCCTTTGACCATCTTAAGACCTCGTCGGGGCTGATGTCTTTGTTGTCAATACGGAGGCACATTTCAGTGATTAAATGAATTTTGCCCCAGCGGATCATTTCGGCAATGTGATATCCTGACGTTTCTTTGATAAGATAAGTTGAGATCCATGCCGATAATACATCTCTATCCATAAACCTTTCGTTCATGCCGTTTTTAATCCACTCAGGAAAATCTTTTGGACTTAATGTTTCCGTTATGATTGGGTGGTTACCACCAATGTAGCGCTCAAGACCAACAACTATGGAGTTGTCGTAGCAAGACGCGTTAAAGCTGAAGTTTGAATTGGCAAATACAATTTCTTTCGGAATCTCAAGTGCTTCAAAAGTATTGTTCAGCCTGTTAAATCCACGATGAATTCTAAGTTGATGCGCTTCTAGTTTCTTAGCCCTTTTGGATAGCTCTTCTTCAATTTTTATAACATATTCCTGTTCTCCGAATTTCCTGAGGCCAACACTAAGTATTGAGTCATTATTTAACGAAATTCCATAGCTGTATTCTAGGAGTTCTGGGGTTATTTTTGGGTAGTTCTTATTTATAGTCGCAAGACTGGGATTGGTTTCAATCAGTTTTTTAACCGTTATGAATTCAAATTTTATATTTGTATGATTTTCTTGGGCATCCAGTGGTGAATTTGAGTATTTACCCATGCTTAAATACACAAAAGCCGCGACTATAATCAAAATTAAACTCAGATAAATTATCTTTTTTTTCATGTGGAGCGTCACGATATTGTTTATTTTTGTTCAAAAGTAACCAATACTCATTTATCATTACTTCCTATTATGAAAAACATTTTTAAAAGCCTTTTATTCTTTTTCTTTATACTGCCTTCTTTAAGTATTGCCCAAAGTGCTGCAGATAAGAAAATTCAAGCAGGGTTAACCTTTAATGCAGGTGCGAATTGGTTATCTCCAAGTTCAAATAAAATAGAAGCAAATGGAGGAGGTTCTCTGTTAAGTATTGGATTGAATGTTCACTCTGCTTTAAAGTCTTCTCAAAACTTAGCGATTGCAACTGGTCTAGAGTTTGATTTTGGTAAAAATGTGTACAGTCCAAATACTTCAGGGTATACTTTTGTTGACTATTTGCAAGACGATGTTGTTTTGACAAATGAAGAAGCATCTGCCGCAAGTTCATTTGAAACAATGCAATTGCTTTCAAGAAACGTATCAACAACCAAATTGACGATACCGTTAATGCTTTTATTCAGAACGAATTTCATAGGTGATTTTAGATATTTTGGAAAATTCGGTCTTAGAAATTCATTTTTATTGACCCATAGCATTGCTGATGATGGAATTCAAACGACTTTGGGTATTCCAAATGGTGAAGCAATTTCTACTACTCTGATGAGTTCTCCTGGAGAAATGTTCTTATATAATGGTAGTATAGGATTGACGGCTGGTGCTGAGTGGAACTTTGTCGGATCTACTTGCTTAGTGCTTGAGGCAGGTTATTACTATGGCATAACTCCGTATTTTTTAGATCGCAAGGATGAGAATAAAAGCATGTACAATATTGGAACTGAATTAATTTTCCCTCCAAATAAAGAGTATTTTTCGGCATCTGCGCGTCAAAATCAGCTCATATTCAAGTTATCTATTCTTTTTTAAGTAACTAACCATTGAATAAAGTAAAAGCACACATTGTATCTTGGTTAAATGCGTATTGCGATCATTCAGGAATGTCTGGTTTTATAGTAGGAGTTTCCGGTGGTATTGATTCTGCGGTGACCTCAATGCTTTGTGCAGAGACTGGTAAGAATGTAGTACTTGTGAATATGCCTATTCGTCAAAATTCTCAAGAGTTTGATTTAGCGGAGGCACATATCGCAAATTTGAAAAATAGATACCCCAATATTTCTAGTTACGAACTTAATTTGACTTCTGTTTTTGAATCTTTTGAAAGCACTATGCCTTTTGATATTGGGTCAAATGGCTTATCATTGGCAAATAGTCGCGCTAGGCTGCGAATGATGACTTTATATGCAGTTGGTCAAGCAAATGACTTATTGGTAGCCGGAACTGGGAATAAGGTTGAAGATTTTGGTATCGGATTCTATACTAAATATGGTGACGGGGGGGTTGATTTAAGTCCAATTGCCGATTTGAATAAGACAGAGGTTTTTGCGTTGGCTAAGTTTTTAAATGTTATTGATGGAATTCAAAGTGCTGCGCCTACTGATGGTTTGTGGGGTGATGGTAGAAAAGATGAAGACCAGATAGGTGCGACTTATGCCGAGCTTGAATGGGCAATGGATTTCGTTGGAAATGAGGATGTGTTGGATCAAAGACAAAAAAAGGTTTTAGCCATATACAGAAGATTTCATAGAGCGAACAAGCACAAAATGGAACCTATCCCAGTGTGTAAAATCCCTAATGAGCTAAAGCCATAAATTTTAGGTATAATTATTGTTATTTTTAAGAGTGATGAAAATCCTTTTCTTTATCTTTTATTCACTAGTCTTATCCTCTGTGATAAATGCTCAATCTATAGGTAAGTCTTTTGCACGTTTGGCACAAAAAGATTTGTATTCTGCACACAAAGGGTTTTCAAAAAAAGTAAAGAGGTATCCCGCAGCAGCAGCTGTCGGAATGGCTTCATGTTTCCTTGAGCCTTCCTTTCGTGATATCGACTCCTCTCTAAAGTATTTATTGATTGCTGAAAATAATTGGGAGTCTATACCATCAAAGATGAAGCTTAAATTAAATAAAGTAGGGGTGAGTAAGGTTTCGGTTCTTGAAATGAAGGAAAGATTGGCTACTTTGTTTTATGAGCGCTGTAAAGAAATAAATGATGCTGACTGCTTTGACTTTTTGATGAGCACTCAACCCTGGAACTATCATTTTGAACAAATTAAATATTATCGAGATTCACTTTTATATGTTAGGGCTGTTGAGAATAAATCTAGTGCTGATATCAAATTACTCCTAGAAGTGCATCCTGATTCACCTTTTAAATCAAAATTAGATGCACTTCATGACCAATTTCAACTCAATGCCTATGTAAAAGAGGGTACAGAGGAAGAATGGGAATCGTTTATTGAAGCTCATCCTGAAAACAGGTACTCAGAACCAATACAGGATAGTTTATATGCCCTTTTTGATAGAAATCGTGATTACGCTTTATTTATTGAAAAATATCCTGAGAATCGAAATGTCAATGTTGCATGGCAAAATCTTTATATGCTAGAAACCAATTATTATCAGCCTAGTTTACTCCCTGAATTTGCAAAAAGTCATCCTGATTTTCCGGACAAAAATAGATTAGATGTAGATTTAAAACTCGCGAACATGAATTTGTATCCATTTCAGGATACCCTCAAAAATGAACAAGATTATGGGTATCGTAATGAAAATGGTGATTGGATAATTCAAAAACGAAATTGGTTTCATGAACCTACATTTTTTAAGCAAGGTATGGCAGTTATGGGGTCAGATGGCTTATATGGTGTGATTGATAAGAGAGGTGTGGTTATTGTTCCATACGAATATGAAGAAGTTACGCTTTTAGATAATGCGTCCATATTGGTGGCTAAAAATGGATTGTATGGTGTTTTAAATAGAGATGGTTCAATACGGCATGCACTGAAGTATTCAGACGTTTTAGAGGTCAATAAAGATTTTTACGCGTTGTATTTAACAGATACCATTGAGATTTTCAATAGCAATTCAAAGACGAATATAGATGTTCAATGCACAGATATGGAAGTCTTTGAGAAAGGTTTCTATAAGCTATGGTATGGTTCTTATGTGGGGTTATTTAAAGATAGCTCCGACTTTAAATTAGCGATGTGTATTCCAACTGTTTATGACGATTTAACACCATATTCAAAGGGAGTTTGTCTTGCTGAATATAAAAACTCATTAAAATTATTAGATTTCAATGGAGCATTGTTAAGGGATCTTATTTATACTGATGTTTCTCCAGTGAAAGAAGGATTTGCTATTGCAACCACTGAAGAAGGAAAAGTAAATTATTTGGATGCGAAGGGTCAAAAAATATTTGATTCGGATTTTGAATATTTTAATGGAGTATCTCATCAGGGGTGTTTTAACAATGGATTTGCAATTGTAAAGAAAGACGGTGCCTACGGTGTCATAGATACCTCTGGAGCGTTTATGGTAGAACCCCAGTATGAGCAATTGATATATTTAGGTGGTCTTTACGGGTATAAGAATGGTGAAGACTGGTCAATATTCTCGATGATATCGGACACTGTTAATTCTGGTGTTTATGAATCATTAGATGCCTTGGGAATGGGAATGGTTCTATTCAAACAGGAAGGTAAGTATGGTGTAATGAATAATCAATTTAAGGTACTATTATCACCCAATCAAAGATCGATTAAAAGGTTTAATGATTACTTTGTTGTACTTCCATGTGGAGATGATTTAAGCTATATATGTGATATTAATGGCAAGGTGACAAGTCAAGCCGGGTATGAAAAAATTCAGCCTGTAGACGAGGGGCATTTATTGCTTTCATTAAAAAATAAGATTAGCTATTTTCGGCTTTCAGATGGTAAATTAATACAGTTTTAAAGCATGAATATTGGTAAAGACAAAACTGAGCATGTTCTTCTCGCGCTTTTAGCATGTTTAGGAGTCTATTTGTTTGTCTTCATGTATCTTCAGATTTCGTCCATACCAGATTATCGTCAAACAAAATCTTTGGATATTTATTCGGAGCTCGCTTCAGATCAAGTTGAATTGACCTCGGATAACATTGAATCCGATTCTTATGAAGGAGGTGCTGTTAAGGCCGTTTCTAGGGATGCCAATGATAAACGTGATCTTAGTTTTGATGAATGGTCTGAGAGTAGTTACGCAGGCGACCCCGAGGAAAATGCAAAAGAAATAGAAAGACAGCTATTTGAAAGTACAGGAGAGCAAGAAAAACGAGATGCGCTTCAAGAATCACATAATGCTAAATTAGAGGAGGCCAAAAAAAACAAGCAAGGGGATAAGAATGTCAATAAGATTTCTGAGAATCAGTTTTCAGGAAATGTCATGGTAGAATTTGATTTATCTGGAAGGACCGCATATAAAAACGACAATTGGCATGTTAGAAATCCAGGTTATACCTGTGGGAATAACTCCAACGGATTGGTTGTGGTTCAAATCAAGGTAAATCGAAATGGTGATGTTGTGTATGCTCAGGTCAACGCAGCGGCCTCAAAAGGTGCAACAGCTTGTATGCTCGAGAAGGCGGTGCTTTATGCCAAGAAGTCTCGGTTTAATTATGTATCAGCAGCTTCACAATCACAATCTGGTATAATAAAATATCGCTTTATTCCTCAATAAGATTATATTCTAATCATTTAAAATGCTTAGTTATTAATTATTTTTATCTTTACAAAAAAGTCAAACAATGATTGGTGATAATATTAAGCTTTTAAGAAATAAGTTCTCAAAGTCTCAAGATGAAATCTCGAAGGAATTAGGTTTGAATCGTTCAACATATAGTGGCTATGAGAACGCGGTAGCCCAGCCTAGTTTGGATATTATTACAAAAATTTGTGACTATTACAATATTTCAATAGATGTTCTTCTTCGAAATGATTTGTCAAAGTATTCTGATAAACAATGGAAAGAGGTTGAACATTCATGGAAAACAACTGCTAAAGGTTCAGGATTGCGTATTTTGAGTGCTCAGGTGTCCGAAAATAATGAAGAGCTTATCGAAATGATTCCAGCAAAGGCAAAAGCAGGATATGCACTAGGTTATTCAGATCCGGAATTTATCAAGGAGTTACCTACTATCAGATTGCCATTTTTATCAAAGAATAGAAAGCACCGTACTTTTCCAATTTCGGGAGATTCTATGCCGCCAGTTTCAGATGGGTCCTTTGTTGTCGCTGAGTTTATAGAGGATTGGACTTCCATAAATTCAGGTACACCATGCATTGTGGTTACAAATAACGATGGTATCGTTTTTAAAATACTGGATAACCATTTAGGAACCGACAAGACCTTTGTTTTATCATCTACAAATGCGTTTTACGAACCTTATAATGTTGGATTAAAGGATGTTTTAGAAATATGGAGATTTCGCTGTTACATATCTATGGAACTCCCTTCTATACAATTGGATGAAGGTCAAATTGCAGATTCATTACAAGCAATCCGGAAAAGCTTATTTAGAATAGAGAACAAAAGTTAGAAATCTGTTCTTCAATTACCTTCTGATTCCTTATCTTTGCTCAAATTTTTTTTATGATTGATATTACGTTGCCTGATGGTACAATAAAGCAAGTTGATAAAAATTCAACAGCAATGGACCTTGCCCTTTCCATTTCAGAGGGTCTTGCACGTAATGTTTTAGCAGCAGAAGTAAACGGGACGGTAGTGGATGCGTCTCTTCCTATCACTGAATCTGCATCATTAAAATTATTAACTTGGAGAGATGATGAAGGAAAGTCAACGTTGTGGCATTCTTCTGCTCACTTAATGGCGGAAGCAATTCAATTTTATTATCCTGAGGCGAAATTTGCAATTGGTCCTCCAATCACTAAAGGTTTTTATTACGACATAGATTTTATGGGTGCGTCATTTTCAGAAAATGATCTTCAAAAAATTGAGTCAAAAATGAAGGAGTTGGCAAAAGCAAAAAACGAATACCTGCGAAAAGAAATTTCAAAGCAAGATGCGGTGGCGTATTTCAATACAAAGGCAGATCCTTATAAATTGGAGCTTTTGGAAGGTCTTGAGGATGGTGGGATTACTTTTTATACACAAGGGAATTTTACTGACTTATGCCGTGGGCCTCACATTCCGCATACAGGTTTCATTAAAGCTGTTAAACTTACTGCCGTGGCTGGAGCTTATTGGAGAGGGGATGAGAAGAACAAACAGTTAACTCGGATTTATGGAATAACTTTTCCAAAACAAGGTGAGCTTACTCAACATATGGAAATGCTTGAGGAAGCTAAGAAAAGAGACCATAGAAAACTTGGTAAAGAGTTGGGTTTGTTTACTTTTTCTCAAAAAGTTGGTCAAGGATTGCCTTTATGGCTTCCAAATGGTACTGCACTGAGAGAACGTTTGGAAAATTTCCTTAAAAGAGCACAAAAAAAGGCGGGTTATGAGCAAGTTATAACACCACACATTGGAAATAAAGAATTATACGTTTGTTCTGGTCATTACGATAAATATGGAGAGGATTCTTTTCAACCGATAAGGACACCAGATCCAAATGAGGAATTTTATTTAAAACCAATGAACTGTCCACACCATTGTGAGATTTTTAAATCAAGTCCAAGATCCTATAAAGATCTTCCTGTTCGATTTGCAGAATTTGGTACAGTGTATCGTTATGAGCAATCTGGCGAATTACATGGTCTTACTCGAGTTAGAGGCTTTACGCAAGATGACGCACATATTTTTTGTTCGCAGGATCAAGTGAAACAAGAATTCAAAAATGTTATAGACATTGTACTGTATGTCCTAAAAACGTTGGATTTTAAAGATTTTAAAGCTCAGATCTCTTTGCGTGATCCCGAGAATAAGGCAAAATATATCGGTTCCGATGAAAATTGGGAAAAAGCAGAGCAAGCGATAATGGAGGCGGCCTCAGAAAAAGAGTTGAATACAGTTGTCGAATATGGTGAAGCAGCCTTTTACGGTCCTAAGCTTGACTTTATGGTAAAAGACGCAATTGGTCGTGAATGGCAATTGGGAACGATTCAGGTAGACTATAATCTTCCAGAACGATTTGAACTTGAATATGTGGGTAGCGATAATTTAAAGCATCGTCCGGTTATGATACATCGAGCGCCGTTTGGTTCTATGGAGAGATTTGTAGCAGTGCTCATTGAGCATTGCGGAGGTGATTTTCCTTTATGGCTTTCTACGAATCAATTTGTTATTCTTCCAATATCTGAGAAATTTAATGAGTATGCCCAAAAAGTTTCAGATGTGCTAAATAATTACGATATTCGCGGTCTTATTGACGACCGAAATGAAAAAATAGGTAAGAAAATAAGAGATGCAGAATTGGCAAAAAGACCATTCATGCTTGTCATAGGTGAAAAAGAATTTGAGGCAGAGACTGTCGCTGTTCGTCAACGAGGACAAGGAGATCAAGGATCTATGAGTGTTAAGGGATTTGCGGAATTTGTGCAGAATTTGGTTAATAAAGAATTGGAATAAACGATTAAAAAATTGAATGAGAAGAGCTCCTAGACGTCCTTATGTTAGAAGAGAAGAGACAGCACAACATAAAATAAACCAAAAAATACTTGCTCCTGAAGTTAGGCTGGTTGTTGAAGGAAGTGCTCCTATTGTTGTTTCGACACCTAAGGCGATTGACATGGCGGAAGCAGAAGGTTTGGACTTGGTTGAGATTTCACCCAAAGCAGTTCCGCCGGTATGTAAAATCATGGACTATAAGAAGTTTCTTTACAATCAAAAAAGAAAACAAAAGGAGTTAAAAGCCAAGCAGAGTAAAGTTGTCGTTAAAGAAATCAGATTTGGTCCAAATACCGATGACCATGATTTTAACTTTAAACTAGCTCATGCTAAAAAGTTCTTAACCGACGGAAGTAAGGTAAAAGCCTTTGTGTTTTTCAGAGGTAGGACTATTGTGTTTAAAGATAGAGGTGAGATTTTACTTCTAAGATTTGCGCAAGAATTGGAGGATTATGGAGTCGTTGAACAGCTTCCTAAATTGGAAGGGAAGAAGATGATTTTAATGATTAACCCAAAAAAGAAATAAAAAAAAACTGATATAGTGTTCATCTTTAAAAAACAGAAAAATGCCTAAAATGAAGACAAAATCCAGTGCGAAGAAGAGATTCACAATCACTGGTAGTGGTAAAATTAAGCGTAAGCACGCTTTCAAAAGCCACATTTTAACGAAAAAGGCCAAAAAGCGTAAACGTAATTTGACGCATGCAGGATTGGTACATGATGCCGATCTTTCAAACATCAAATTGCAGTTGTGCATGAAATAAGGGTTCTTTATTATAAACCAAGTAACGAGTAACTAAGTCATCTGAAAAAACGATGCACTCTTTATTAAAAAAAATAGAAATATGCCAAGATCAGTAAATCACGTAGCTTCAAGAGCTAAGAGAAAAAACATGATGAAACTTTCCAAAGGTTATTTTGGAAGAAGAAAAAATGTTTGGACTGTTGCAAAAAACGCCATTGAAAAAGGGTTGTTGTATGCATATACAGGACGTAAACAAAAGAAAAGAAATTTTCGTTCACTCTGGATTACTCGTATAAATGCGGGAGCTAGACAATATGGAATGAGTTATTCTCAATTCATGGGTGCGGTGAACAAAAGTGGAATTGAATTGAACAGAAAGGTTCTTGCGGATTTAGCAATGAATCATCCTGATGCTTTTAAAGCAGTTGTAGATTCAATAAAAAAATAAGTTTAAGACTATATCAGTAAAGCCATTAGAAATCTAATGGCTTTTTTTATTAGCTAAATATTTATAAGTTAAAATTGTAAATGGAAATGTTAAAGATTGGCGTAGCAGGAGCAGGGCACCTAGGGAAAATCCATATTCGAATTTTAAAAAATCTAGACACTAAATTTAATTTAGTTGGTTTTTATGATTCTGATCCTGATTTGGCCAGTGAAGTCGAAGCTGAATTTGGAATTCGTGCATTTAATTCTATTGAAGAACTCATTAACAACATCGATTGTCTTGATGTTGTAACTGCTACACTATCCCATTTTGAAGTAGCTAAGCTTGCTGCCCAGTCTAGAAAACATATATTTATCGAAAAACCTTTAACCGAAACAATCGAAGAAGCTCAGAAGCTGCAGAGGCTTGTTTTAGAGGCTGATATAACTGCCCAAGTTGGGCATGTTGAAAGGTTTAATCCTGCATTTAAGGCTGCACAAAAGTTTTTAGACCGTCCGATGTTCATTGAAACGCATCGATTGGCTCAATTTAACCCAAGAGGCACGGATGTTCCTGTTGTTTTAGATTTAATGATTCATGACTTGGATATTATATTAAGTGTTGTTAAATCAAACGTAAAAAAGGTTTCAGCTTCAGGTGTCGCTGTGATTAGTGAGTCACATGATATTGCTAATGCACGCGTTGAATTTGACAATGGCTGTGTCGCAAACATCACTGCATCTAGAATCTCACTGAAAAACATGCGTAAAACAAGGTTTTTTCAAAAGGATGCGTACATAAGTGTCGATTTTCTTAATAAGGAGACTGAAGTTTTTGAAATGGAAGATGTTCATGGAACCCCTGATCCATTTGATTTAGTTTTAGATTTGGGAGCGCAAAGTCCTAAGAAAAAAATCCTCATAGATAAGCCAGAAATCAAAGATACCAATGCGATTAGAGATGAGCTCGTTTCCTTTCATGATTGTATCATTGAGAAAAAAGAAACACCAGTTACAATCGATGATGGTTTAGGAGCAATGGAGTTGGCCTATAGAATCCTCGATGAAATGTCGAAAGTTTACCTGAAATAAGTGCAATAAATAAAGTTTTAAATCGTTGTGATTCTAGTGCGTTTTATAGTTTCAATTTTTGCTTTAATCTTCATGCTAAATTCATGTGTGAAAAACAACCCTGATCCATCTTGGCTAGAGGTAAATGATTGGGTATTGGAATCAAATATTTCCCTCTCAGGTGAAGAAGGTGAGCTCACTCAAAATATTTCCAATACTAAGGTTCTGGTGAATAACCAGCTCATTGGGATTTTTGAAACCCCATTTAGAATACCTTTACTTGTTGATGGTCCAGTTACCATTCGTTTGGAACCAGTGATTATTAATAATGGAATATCAGCCACTAAAAAAGTTTATCCCTTCATGGACTTTTATCAAGAAGAGTTTGTTCTGTCAAAAAACGAGACGGTGACCATTTCTCCTGTTACGCGATATAAGTCTAATGTAAACTTTTGGATTGAAGATTTTGAAGATATCAATATTGCCATTGAAAATGATCCCAATACATCGGTAGCGAATCTTCAGCTATCTAATGAGAATTTGAATGATTTTAACGGTAATTATTATGGTAAAATCATTCTTAATGATACGGATTCGACATGGGTGGCCTACACAACAGAACAACTTTCTATACCTAAGGGTGTTTCTAGTTTTCTAGAGATTGATTATTACAATATAAATGATTTATATCAGGGAATTATTTCCTTGTCTCCTTCTGGGCAACAAAATAACGTGAATGTCCGAATGAATGCCCAAGATCCAGAAGCTGTAGTTTGGAAAAAAATATATATTGAATTGAATGAGCTTATAACAGCTTCACCAAATCAATCTACATTTCTTCAATCATTCGTTGCTAATCTAGATTCGGAATTGTCAACAAGATTTATTCATATTGATAATATAAAAGTTTTGTGGCTTCAATGAACAAGAATAGTCCTTGGTTAAGTTTATTTCTCATATCTGACTATGTTTCAGCGTTATTTTCTTGGAGTGTCTTTTTCTTTCTTCGAAAAACATTAATTGAGAATCAGGATTTTGAAATGGATGTTAATTTTTGGCTAGGTGTAGGTTTAATTCCTCTTTTTTGGATGTTGTTGTATTTCGTCCAAGGAACGTACATTGAAATTCGAAGAATGTTTAGATTGAAACTCCTGAACTTAACATTGAGTATCAGTGTTCTTGGATCATTAGTCATTTTCTTTTCTATAATTTTAGATGATCAAGTCCGTTCCTTTGAAGGTTATTATTGGAATCTCCTGATATTATTTGCGGTTCATTTTTTATCAACTTTCACGCCAAGATTGTTAATAAACACTTGGCTAGTTCATACAATTCGCAAACCAAACAATGGCTTTAAAACAGTAATTATTGGTGGTACGGAAAAAGCCGTTGATATATTAGAAGAGGTTAAGAAAAACAATAAAAATGTAAACTCATTTATTGGCTACATTAATATGAATGGTAGTGATCGAATGTTGGATGGTATTATTCCATATTTAGGACATTTTGATGATTTAGATGCGTTGTCAACAGAAAATGAAGTAGATGAGTATATTATTGCAATTGAAAGCTCAGAGCACGATAAACTAATGCAAATACTCTTAAAAATTGATAACGGTATTACACGTATTAAGACCCTTCCAGATACCTATGTCATTTTATCTGGTAGTGTAAAGATGACCAATATTTACGGTGCCTTATTGCTTGATGTCATCTCAGATGCAATGCCTTTTTGGCAAAAAGTACTTAAGCGCATCATGGATTTCGTCTTTTCTTTTATTACTGTACTGCTATTGATTCCTTTTTATTTGTTTTCAGCTGTAGCGGTGAAGCTTTCTTCACCTGGGCCTATATTTTTTCTTCAAGAACGAATTGGGAAAGATGGTAAGGTTTTTAAGATCTTTAAATTTCGTACTATGTATGTGGATTCCGAAAAAAATGGTCCGCAATTGTCTTCTGAAAACGACCCTAGAATAACTAAAATTGGTAGTTTCATGAGGAAGACAAGGCTAGATGAATTCCCTCAGTTTCTAAACGTTCTATTCGGGCATATGTCTATTGTAGGTCCTAGGCCTGAGCGTAAGTTTTATATTGATCAAATTTCGAAGATTGAACCGCAATACAATCAATTGACAAAAGTGCGACCGGGTATAACATCCTGGGGTCAGGTAAAATATGGTTATGCTGAAAATGTAGATCAGATGCTACAAAGAATGAAGTTTGACTTACTATATCTCAAAAACCGAAGCATCTCATTAGATGTAAAAATAATGTTGCACACCTTACTAATTGTTATAAAAGCAGAAGGTAAATAGACCGTTATACAATTGCTAATTGTAATACTTCTTCCATTTTATTAACATAGTGAAATTTAAGGCCTTTGAGGTAGCTTTGTTTTATTTCGTCAACATCTTGCTTGTTTCTAGAACAAAGGATGATTTCTTTAACCCCACTTCTTTTGGCGGCCAATATTTTTTCCTTTATCCCACCTACAGGCAGCACATCTCCTCTAAGTGTGATTTCACCGGTCATTGCAAGATTCTTTTTGACTTTTCTTTTACTAAATATAGACGCCAATGAAGTTAGCATTGTTATACCAGCACTTGGGCCGTCTTTAGGTGTAGCGCCTTCTGGCACGTGAATATGAACGTTATGGGAGTCAAAAACGTCTTGAGCCACATTTATAATTGATGAATGTGCTTTGAGGTATTCAAGAGCAATAACTGCGGACTCCTTCATAACATCCCCTAAGTTACCAGTTAGCGTAAGCTTTCCTTTTCCTTTAGTTATTGAGGATTCAATGAATAAAACATCACCACCAATACTTGTCCAAGCTAAGCCAGTTACAACGCCGAATGTGTTTGCGTCGATTGATCTAACCTTTGATCTTCCGGATCCTAAAATCTCAAATAAATCACTATCAATCAATTTAGGCTCGAATGTTTCCTCCATAGCAATCTGTCTGGTTCTATTTCGGACCAACTTAGCAATTACTTTGTCTAAACCTCGAACTCCAGACTCGTTCGTGTATGATTCAACGATTTGTTTTAAGATTTTCTTTCCAAAAACAATATTATCTTTTTTTATACCATGTTCTTTAATTTGTTTTGGGATAAGATGTCTACTAGCAATTTCAACTTTTTCTTCGAGCGTATAACCATTCACTTCTATGATTTCCATTCTATCTCTTAATGGACCTTGTATTGTAGATAATGAATTGGAAGTCGCAATGAATAAAACTTTTGAGAGGTCGAACTCTGTTTCGATATAATTGTCATAGAAAGCATTGTTTTGCTCAGGGTCTAAAACCTCAAGTAGGGCAGAGGATGGGTCTCCATGATTGCTTCGGCCAAGCTTATCTATTTCATCTAAGACACAGGGTTTGCAGTTTCGGCTTTCTTAAGATTCTGAATGATGCGTCCTGGCATGGCGCCAATATAAGTTTTTCTATGACCTCTTATTTCTGACTCATCATGAAGTCCACCTAACGACATGCGAACATATTTACGCCCCAAGGCTTCTGCAATAGATTTTCCAAGAGATGTTTTACCAACTCCAGGAGGTCCGTAAAAACACAGAATCGGAGATTTCATATTGCCTTTAATTTTTAGTACAGCCAGATATTCCATGATCCGTTCTTTTACCTTTTCTAATCCGAAATGATCTCTTTCTAGTATTTTCCGAGCTCTTTTAAGGTCAAGATTGTCTTTGGAGTATTCGTTCCAGGGCAAATCAACCATAGTCTCTATATAGTTCATTTGGACGGTGTATTCTGCTCCTTGTGGATTCATCCGTTGAAGCTTCTCTAGCTCTTTATGAAACAATTTATTAACCTCCTTCGTCCATTTTTTAGATGTCGCGCGTTCCTTGAATGCTCTTACATCTTGTTCTTGTGGGTTGTCACCAAGTTCATCTTGAATGGTTCGCATTTGCTGATGTAAGAAATATTCTCGTTGTTGTTTGTCTAAATCCTTTCTGACTTTGTTGTGAATTTCATTACGCATTTCAAGCATTTGAGACTCCATTGAAAGATGTTCAAGGACCTTCATGACGCGCTTTTTGATTTCCATTTCTTCAAGCATTTCTTGCTTTTTAGCAACATCTGCATTCATGTTAGAAGATATGAAATTCACCAGAAATGTAGGGCTGTCAATGTTTTTAATGGCAAATTGAGCTTCAGATGGAATGTTTGGGCTGTCTTTGATAATTTGCAGTGCCAAATCCTTTATGTTCTTAAACATCATGTTTAATTCCTTGTTGGAAGTATCAAATTTTTGCTCATTGAGAATTTCAACTTTTGCACGCATGAAGGGATCAGTTTGTGTCATTTCTAACATTCTGAATCTTCGTTTTCCTTGAATTATAACCGTAGAACTTCCATCAGGCATTTTTAGGAGTCTTACAATTTGAGCCACTGTGCCAACAGTATGTAAATCAGAAAACTCCGGAGATTCCTCTTCTTGAGCCTTTTGAGAAACAACACCAATAATTTTATTTCCTTTATTTGCCTCTTGGATTAGCTTGATAGATTTGTCACGTCCTACCGTGATAGGGATGACTACTCCTGGAAATAAAACATTATTTCTCAGCGGAAGGATAGGTAAGTTTTCAGGGAAATCTTGTTTGTTAACAGTTTCTTCTTCCTCAGCTGTAGTTAAGGGAATAAATTCTGAGCGGAAGGATAGGTAGGTTTTCAGGAAAATCTTGTTTGTTAACAGTTTCTTCTTCCTCAGCTGTAGTTAAGGGAATAAATTCTGCATCAGACTCAAGACCTGATAAGTTTAGTAAGGAGGGATCAAATAGGTCGTTCATATCTTTTAATTATGACATATTGTCATTGATTGTTGTCAATTTATAATATTCCTAATGAAACATTGGAATACTCCATACGGTTCAATACTTATGCCAAAATGTTAATTCAGTAATATTGTCGCTTTTAAGGACGGTGGATTGAAAGTTCTTTTAAGATGTTTTTTTCTTCCTCTTTAAGTGATAGGCCTCTTCTAGACATCATATTATTCGCGGATTCGAAAACTTTTTCAAGTTTATTTAAGGTTGTGTCTGAATCATTAACCCATGAGAAGCTTGGGATGTGTTTGTTGGGAAAACCTCCCGTAAAAATGTTGCATGAAACACCCACAACTGTCGCTGTATTAAACATGGTATTGATGGCGCATTTTGAAAAATCACCCATACTTAAACCTATAAATTGAAGTCCAGTTTCTACCTCTTTAGCATCTTCATAAGAGTAGGTGCGAATATTTGAATAATTATTTTTTAAGTTGGAGGTGTTTGTGTCAGCTCCAATATTACACCATTCACCGATGATAGAGTTTCCTATGAAGCCATCGTGGCCTTTATTAGAAAAGGACTGAAAAATTACATTGTTAATCTCACCACCAACCTTACAAAAAGGTCCTATAGTAGTCGCTCCATATATCTTTGAACCCATTTTTATGGTTGCAGATTCGCAAAGCGCAAGACCTCCTCTAATCATAGAGCCTTCCATGATTTCTGCATACTTTCCAATATAAATGACACCTGTTGACGTATTCAAAGTACAGCCCTCGATTTTAGCACCTTCTTCGATAAATAAATTTTCAGATGGTCCAATTAGCAAATTAGAACTCGGCAATTTAATTCCGGTCCTATGGGATGTCAGGTAATCAAAATCAAGTTCTAGAACTTGATTATTGAGAATGAAAAGATCCCAGCGTTCATTAATTATAATTAATTCCTTTCCAAGGTAAACAACTTTATCTTGACCATTGCCTCTCTTAGCAAGTAACAGTTCATTTTGATACAGGCTTTGGTTCTCTTCAAGATGAATAATTGCAGCAATGAATTCTGGGTTCGGTATTACACATGAGTTTATCGAAAAGTCGCATTCTAAAGGTGCATATTTTTCACTGAGGTATGTTTCTGTTTCAAATCCGATTGACGCGTCAGGAAGTAATAATTTATAGCGTTCAAGATTGGTATGAATCCCCATTCTTAAACACGCAATTGGTCTCGTTAAGCTCAGTGGGGCAAAGCTTTTATGTTTTCCGAAATCCCCTAAATTAAACTTCATTTTTTCAGATTTTTATTACGTTTCGATCCTACATATAGAAGTGTAAAGGTAAGAAAGGCATTTAAAATAATGATTTCAAACCCAAAGGTATAATCTCCTAATATACCAGCAGCTCCTTTTTCAACTCCCGGAGCTCCTTTGGAGTAATACCATAAATAAAATGTAATTATGATCGAAATGAATCCACCAAGTGGAATGAACTTATCCCTTACTTTTCTTTTGGTCAGAATTCCAAAAAAGAAAATGCCAATTAATGGGCCATAGGTGAATCCCGCAAATTTCATTAGCAAGCCTATTGCAGAGTCATCCGTGAAATGATGTAATAGTAACACAACACAAACTATTAGAATTGATACACAAATATGAATCACTTTTCTCGTTGCAACTTGTTTATCGAAAGTTTTAGCTTTTTTGGGGGTCAAATCCACATATATTGAGGTTGTCAATGAGGTAAGTGCTGAATCTGCACTAGAATATGCAGCCGCAACGAGTCCAAGGAGAAACAATATGCCAATATATAAAGGAGTGTTGGAATCCCTCGCAATGGCAGAGAATAACATGTCTGGTTTATTGAATGCAATGTTATTTGTTTCAGCATACATATATAGCAGCGCACCGAGGAATAAGAAGATAAGATTAACAATGATTAAAACACTAGCCATACTCATCATGTTTTTTTGAGCATCCTTCAAGTTCTTGCAGCTTAAATTCTTTTGCATCATGTCCTGGTCTAAACCGGTCATTCCAATTGCAATGAATATACCTCCAAAGAAGTGTTTGAGAAAATGGTTGGGTCCATATAGGTCGTCAAAAAAGAAAATTCTAGAATAAGGTCCATTAGATACTTGTTCAATAATATTGTGGCTGTCATTTACTGGTAATGCGTTTGAAATAAAATAAGCTGTTAAAATCACAGAAAGCAACATGAATCCAGTTTGTAGGGTGTCTGTCCATACTATGGTTTTAATGCCACCTTTATTTGTGTAAAGCCAAATGAGCAGAATACAAATAGAAACTGTCGCTTCGAATGGAACGCCCCAATCATTGAATAGTATACTTTGAAGCACTTCAGCAACAAGCATTAATCTAACAGATGCTCCTATGACTCTTGATATTAAAAATAAAAGAGCTCCCGTTTTATGGCTGAAAATACCAAAGCGTTCTTTTAAATATTCATAGATGGATACGACGTTTAGCTTATAGTAAATTGGCATGAGTATGTAGGTGATGATCAGGTAGCCAATGAAGTATCCCAGAACAGCTTGCATATAGCTAAACTGATTGTTTTCATTACCCACCCATCCAGGAACCGATAAGAAAGTGACACCACTTAAAGATGCTCCAATCATTCCAAAAGCAACGAGATACCATGGTGATTGTCTTTCTCCAACAAAAAAACCATCGTTACCCTTCGCGTCTGAAGTAAAAAAAGAAACTGATACAAGGAGTCCAAAGTAAAGGATCAGTATCGAAACTATTAGAACAGGCGTCATTAAACTAGATTTGAAAATAACATGAATACAAATGTATCTTTATTTGTCTTTTGACGTTAATTGAAAAGGTAAGTATATTTGTAAAAATAAAATATGATCACTTCGATATTATTTTTAATCACTGTTGTTAGTTGCAGTTCACTCGTCATCATTGTTTATCTCTTTTTAAAAAAGCAAGGTGATAAAGAAATTATTAAACTTAGAACAGAGCTTCATAAACAACGTCAAGATTTCTTTTTACCAAGTAGACTCGATGCCTATGAGCGGTCAGTATTGCTTCTAGAGCGCATTCATCCAAATAGCCTGATTATGAGAATTCATAATCCGAAGCTAAATGCAGCTTTATTTCAAGCAGAACTGGTGAAATCGGTTCGGAATGAATTTGAACATAATTTGGCTCAGCAGATATTTATTTCGACAGCTACTTGGGATATTATAAGAAATTCAAAAGATGAAGTTATAAAGCTGATTCACATGGCGGGAAGCCAAATGAATGAAAAGTCTACAAGTAAAGACCTTTCAGAAAAAATTTTCGAAATCGTTGCACAACTTGAGGATTTCCCAACGAGTATTGCAGTGAAAATAATCAAAAAAGAATTTCAAGAATTATTTTAGCAGCTCAATAACACCAGCTGCGCCCTGACCTGTACCTACACACATAGTCACCATTCCGTATTTCTGTTTTCTTCTTCTCATTTCATTTATAAGTTGAATACTGAGCTTGCCTCCAGTGCAACCAAGAGGATGACCGAGAGCAATCGCGCCTCCATTAACATTTACGATGTCTGGATTGAGACCTGTTTCTCGCAAAACAGCAAGCGATTGGGATGCAAAAGCTTCGTTTAGCTCAACAAGACCTAAGTCATTCATCGATAGTCCTGCTTGTTTCAGTGCTTTTGGAATAGCATCTACAGGACCAATTCCCATTATACGTGGCTCAACTCCGACAGTAGCATATGAAACCAGTCTTGCAATAGGCTCAAGGTTTAGCTCTTTAACCATCTTTTCAGACATCACCATAACAAATGCAGCACCATCCGAAGTTTGAGATGAATTACCAGCAGTCACTGAACCTCCTTGGGCAAAAACAGGTCTTAGAGAATTTAATTTTTCTATTGTACTTGCTCGAGGACCTTCGTCAGTATCTACCGTGAAATTATTTACTTGTCTTTTTTCCTCAGCATCCAAGAATATGTGTTCGACATCAATAGGTACAATTTCATCCTTGAATTTACCCTCCTTAATAGCTTTAATTGCTTTTTCATGAGAATGAAGGGCAAAGGTATCTTGATCTTCTCTACTTACTTTGTATTGATTCGCTACCGCTTCAGCAGTCAGTCCCATGCCCCAATACCAATTTGGATTTTCTTTACCAACACGTGCATTTGGAACAATTCTCCAGCCTCCCATGGCCATAACAGACATAGATTCAGCACCGCCAGCGATAATACAATCTGCCATGCCGCACTCAATCTTTGCCTGAGCAAGTGCAATGGTTTCAAGACCTGATGCGCAATATCGATTTACAGTCATGCCTGGAACTTTGTCTGTGTCTAGTCCCATTAAGGATAACATTCTGCCCATATTGAGTCCTTGCTCAGCTTCTGGGGTTGCATTACCCACGATGACATCATCAATACGTTCCTTATCAAGGTTTGGAATGCTTTTAACAAGATGTTTTATAACAGAGGCACCAATATCATCAGGGCGATAAAATCGGAAGCCACCTTTTTTTGCTTTTCCTACTGCGGAACGATACCCTGCTACAATATATGCTGTGTTACTCATATGATTTTTTTTAGAAAGCTTTTTTTGATAAATCTACTAAAAATATATTATGCACGCATAATTTATTTTCGATTTTATTACTTATTTACTTTAATTTTGGCTCGAATAAATTCAATAAGCATCGGTAGGAGTGATAGTCCAATTATTCCAAAAATTACGGTTTCAAAGTTACGCTGAACAATAGGTAGATTGCCAAAAAAGAAGCCCATCAATGTTAAAGCGAACACCCATGTTATACCACCTATAATACTGTATTTTATAAAGTTAAAGTATTTCATTTTGCCGACACCAGCAACAAAAGGGGCGAAGGTTCTTACGATAGGGACATATCTGGCTAGAATAATTGTTTTAGGCCCATGTTTGTCATAAAATGCTTGAGTTTTGTCAATGTAGGATTGTTTAACTATTTGTCGGTCTCTAATTTTCCATTGCATGACTTTAAGGCCAATATTCTTTCCTATATAATAGTTCAGGTTGTCTCCTATGAATGCAGCCGAACATAACAACGGAATCACAATCCATAAGCTGAGCTCAGCAGTTTGACCGTGCTGTACGACACCCGCACAAAAAGTACCCGCTGCAAAAAGAAGAGAGTCACCAGGAAGCAAAGGCATAACCACCAATCCTGTTTCTACAAAGACTATCATGAAAAGGATCAAGTAAATCCAATTTCCATAATCCATTATTAGAGCGAAGAGGTGGGCATCCAAATGTAGGATAAAGTCGATTAGTTGATTGATTAAATCCATTTATTCAATAATTAAGCTTGGATCATTTTTTTGTTGCCACCCTGTAATTCCTCCGTCCATAATTTTTATGTTTTTATAACCTTTTTCACATTCTAAAAGATTGGCAAGAGCAGTAGCTCGTTGACCTGTTTTACACATTAAAACATAAGTTTTTTTCGGGTCCAGATCATTCGAATTGTCCATAAAAGTTTGCATTGGTATGTGTTTACAGCCGATATTTGAAAATTCGTATTCAAAAGCTTCACGAATATCAATCAATTCAATGTTGTCATTGCTATTCATTTTTAGCTTACATTCCTTAGGGCAAATGGTATTCATGCGCGGATTTTTTGTAAAGATAAAACTAAGATATCAATAGACTTTAAAAATTGAAAAAATAAGCTTTGTTTAATCTTATGTTTGAGTTTTCAACCCAAGGCATGCCGATTGTTTTTATTTTTGATTTGGGCTCTAGGTTTTGCCTGTATTGGATTTCATAGTTTTGATCATCTACAGCTAAATTTATCTTTTTATTATTTTTATTAATCACTATGGAGTGTTTTTTTGATTTTAGCTCATAATTACTTTCACCGATATTAGAGATAATTATATCCCCAGGGAATACCGTGTTATAATCTTTGAGCAATGTTGTTATTTTATTTTTTTTGAGGTTGTCATGAAAGAAATAAATATTCTTGGAGTCATAATATGCGCAGGAAAATTTATTCGCATTAAATAACACTAAATGTTTGTGATTGATTTGCTGAAATCTTTTTGCACTGATTGAAAAAGCTAGTATTACCATTAAAATGCCTCCTGCAAAAGGTTTTCTTTTTTGAAATAACAACCAATAAATTCCGACGCATATTAAAAATAAATACAATAA
>Ga0206131_10001681_pt1 | contig 28019 bp, 12 predicted proteins | sample Helgoland_Spring_FD_148636 | JGI IMG/M metagenome (GOLD analysis project Ga0206131, IMG submission 148636) | Pelagic subsurface seawater microbial communities from Kabeltonne, Helgoland, North Sea - Helgoland_Spring_Bloom_20160517_1 | ecosystem: Environmental > Aquatic > Marine > Epipelagic ...
ATGTTTCTATATTTAGATACCATATTTGAATCGCTCAGTATTTTTAAAGCATATCGATATGTTTGTGGAACCTCTATATCATCAATACTTAATAATTCACCCAAATGATTTTTATATATATCATATTTCATATCATACAAACGTTTTATTTCAATTTTTTTTTTAATCATTTTAATGTTGTCTTTTATAGAATTTTCTATATTTTTTTTTATATCTTCCATTGATTGATTTAAGTCTTCATCAAATTTTTCAGCAATTTGTCTTAAAAACTTTTTTTTAATAATATTTTTACCACTATCAATTGAAGTGCATTCTTTATTTATATTTATACATTTATCTTCTATATTACAAAACGTGATATCATCCAATGTTTTTCCATTCAAAGATTCATCTATTCGCCATTTGTTGTTTTTTCTAATATAATATTTATAATCAAAATCACCAATGTCCAAAATAGCAAAATCACCATCAATTACTTTTTTCTTTTTTTCTAACATAGCCAACGCATCTCTATCTGCTTTTTCAACACTAACACCTACATTATTTATTAAATGTATACTAATTTTTTTCATTAATTCGCTAGCAGATAATATATCTTTATCGGCTTTAAACATATCCATAATACCATATCTAGTGTCGTCATATTTTTTATCAAAATATATATCTTCGTCATCATCTTCTTTCAATTCGTCTATATCTACATATCTTTTTGCCAATACATTTTTAGACACTGTTTTACAATTATTTTGTGTTTCATCTTGTTCAAATTCTTGGGATATTTTTTCACTATCCTCTATGGCTTTATTGATACGTTCTTGAATGTTTATATTTTGAAATAAATTAATATTCGATAATGTTAATAGGTCCATGAATAATGACCCCGAATCGGTTGAAACGATGTTTTTTAAAAATTCATCTCCGTATTCATTTAGGTTATATAATTCTATTAAATCATCAATGGATATATGTGTGGTTTGTATATAATTTTTCAATATATCCATTAAAGCATTTATTTTCCAAGTTTTATTTGTTTTCACATAATCATTATAGGTTAATACATTTATTCTTGAAGTTTTTTTGTACCATTCTATGTTTTCATCGACAATTCTTTCAATATTAGAATAAATATCATAATTTATATTCTTGAAATAAATATTATTTGGTTCCAAATAATCAATAACTGTTTTAATAGATAATCCGAATTTTATTTTATTTTTTATATTAAATTGTAATTTTTCCTGTAAATTATTTAAACTTTCCACGGTTGTTGGTATTATAGATTGTAAAAAGTTATTGTCCATATCTTGTTGCATATATTGTGAATTTCGAGATAACGATTTTTTATATATTTTATATTTATTTTTTGATTCTCTTGTTGCCTTAAATTGAGAACTTCTATTTTTTTTTACATCAACAATATAACTTTCCTGATTATTTTTTATTTGTTCAAATAACTTCCATTTTTGTAAAGGAAATAAATTTAATGTTGCTTTATCTTGTATATTTATATTTGTTCCATATACCCTAGAATAATCTCTTATAGTTTCCGGTAAAACCATATACCCAGTTATTGGTATCATTTCATTAGAAGTTAATTCTTTTCTTTTTCCTATAAAGTCAAATTGTTTTAAATCATACAATTCAAATTGTGTTAATCCTTGTATAAATTTATTACTAACAAATTTTTCTTCTCTTAATAGCGGTCTCTTATCATAATTTATAGTTTCTTTACAATCTATTCCAATACTATACGACTGTAAATCCCCTATAGTATCTGATATACTTTCTATACTATTATTAACCCTATTTAAAAAAATGTTTTCATCAGTAATCAATATATTTGGATTATAAAACGGTAATGTATTTTTGAAATAAAAAGAATATTTATTTTCTTGATTAGAAATAGAGTTTTTTTTATATTCTTCAAATATTTCATTTTCTTCATGTAAAGATAATCCTGTTGAACTATTTTTTATATATTTATTATCTGTTTGTAATAATTCTAAATCATAAATTTTTCTTTTCGTTTTTGTGATAGGTATTATCCAATGTAAATTTTTATTTAATTTTTTTAATTGTTCGATTGTTGTATTATAACCATCTCTGTTATAATTTATTTTTTTTTTATTTGCATAACCCTTATCGTTAAATATGGAGTATAATATACGGAGTTCTTTAAATCGCTCTATTTGTTTATGTATTCCATTTAATACTTTATCGTTTCTATTTTTTGTAGGTATCGATGATAATAATTTTTGCAATAGGTCATCTGTTTGTGATTCTATATTATAACGTTTGTATTCTTCGCTTACTTCTTTTTCTTCGATCAATTCTCCTTGTTCGTTTGTATCAAAATTATCGAATTCTAAATCTTCTAGATTCAATAGCTGCTCATTTAATTCAGTTTGAATAATATCACGATCAAAATATGTTTCTATTGCTTCACCTTCGTCATCGAAATCAGGTATGTCTATATCTTCATCACTATCCAAACTCTCTTCTTCATTTTTTGTGGTAGGTGGTTCTCTTGGAGTAATTTTTATAAGTGGTAAGTCTAAAGGAATACCTTTATAGGCAAAATCAATATATATTAATTCTTCGTCGGGATAAGTTTTAATTTCGATTTGATCTTTTTCCAAATTTGTTATTTTACCGTGAATAATTTGTTCATCATCTCCACCAAAATGGAATTTAAACCATTTGTTTGGCAAATACCCCCATTGTCTTGCATAACCCTTTTCTGTAGGACTAGGAGGGATTATATTTATCTGTTCTATTGTTTCATTCAATAATTTACCATTATTGATATTTATTTCAAATATCGAATAATCATTTTCATTTATTAATTTAATTAAATTTTCATCTAAATATTCTATTAAAAATAATTTTTCATGAATTTTGCCGTCAGCCGGGGCTATTAATTCAATGACTTGACCTAATTCTAAATACAAATTTTTATCTGCTGGTTCTTTATCGAGTTTTTCATTTTCCATTATCTTATATTTACAATAGAAATTATTAACAATAACGAAATGTTATCTTAAATTTAGTTAAAGAGAATTAAACAAGTAATAAATATTATGTCGTATACATTGAGTAGCGAATATGATTTACAAAAACTTATATTGGATGGAGAATATGCAAAATCAAAACATTTAATTGTTAAATCTTTTGGTAAAATTTTTATTGTTAAATATGATAAAACATATCTAAATATAAATAATATTTCATCGTTCGGATTATTTCGTTCTTTAATAGTTGATGAAAATGGAAAAATAATATGTTTTTCACCACCAAAATCATATAATTTAAATTTAGACGATACAATTAATAATAAAGTTTTTGATAATTATGAATTGCAAGAATTTTTAGAAGGAACCATGATTAATATGTTTTGGCATCCATATTTAAAAGATTGGGAAATATCCACCAAAAGTAATGTCGGTGCAAAAAATTTTTTTAATGATAATAAAAATACATTTCGTTATATGTTTTTACAAGCGTGTAATAATGCCAACTTGAATTTCGATGATTTAAATAAGGAATATTCTTATAGTTTTGTTTTACAACATCCTGATAATAGAATAGTAGTCCCATTTAAACAAACACAATTGTATTTAACCAATGTATATTCATTTAGACAAAATACTATCAATATAATTAATTTAAATGATATAGATATTTTTAAAAAAAGCAATATATCTAGTTATACAATTTATGACAAAGTGTTTATGAATATACTATCATTTGATGATTTATATAGATATACTTTAAACGAAAATTTGGATTATAAAATTGTTGGATATATTTGCTATAATAATAATACCGGTCAGCGTATTAAAATACGAAATAATAATTATGAGATAGTTAGAAGACTAAAGGGAAATACCCCTAAACTTCAATTTCAATATTATTATTTAAGACAATTGGATAAAGTTAAGGAATATTTAAAATATTATCCTGAACATGCTAGTGAATTTTTAAAATTGCGTTATAGTTTACACAATTGGACAAACAAATTATATAGTTATTATATTCGTTGTTTTATTAAAAAAGAAAAATCATTAAAAGAATATCCATATGAGTTTAAACCACATTTATATGCTTTACACAATTTATATATCAATGAATTAATGTTGGATAAAAAATTTGTATCAAAATCCGTGGTTATTAATTATGTGAATAATTTACCACCACAAAGATTAATGTATTCGGTCAATTATCAATTACAATTGAATAAAATTGATGAAAAACGAATAATTTAGAGACTGCGTATAAATTATTATTTAGGTATTAAATTTTTTATAAATAATATTTATAATGGAGGAACTTAGAAAAAATTTAGCGAAAGCAAAAAAACTAGAGGACGCTGCTGGTAAAATTACAGAAGCGGGTGCTGAAAAACCAGCAGCTGTTCAAAAAGTAAATCAAGAAAAAGCAAAAACACAAGGATTAAAAAAAGCAGAAGAAGCGGCGGCAAAAGCAGTAGCAGATGAAAAAAAATTATTAGATGATTGGATGAAAAAAAAACCAAATGCTATAATGAAACAAACAGTAAATGGCACGATACCTGAAGAAGAAGGAGCCGATAATAAATTAGAATCTACACAAACGGTTCCATCATTTACCAATAAATCGACTGATTTTGTAGTTAAAGCAAAAGATGGTGATTGGGATGTTAAAGAAAAAATAACTCATTCTCAAACAGCTGTTGGTGGTAGAAACAGAACTGCGTATACAGAGACAGGTAAACAAGTAGTAAAAAGAACAGGCACATTTATTACAGATAAACAGTGGGAAAAATATAGTAAAGAAATGATAAGAATTGAAAAAATGTCCCAGGAAGAAAAATCACAAGAAATGTATAAAAAAATTGTTTTAGCAATTCAAGAAGAAGAAAAAAAAAAAGATATGGGAGCTAAAAAAACAGCACCAAAACCAGCAGCAGTACCAAAACCAGCAACAGTACCAAAACCAGCAGCACAAAAAAGAAATGTACCTATTTCCGAAGAAGCAGAAAGGGAACCACAACCAACAGCTATGACATTGATTTTGGGTTCAAAAATGGAAATGAAAGAAACAAAAGACGGTGTTATAATGTATGATAGTGTTAACCCATTACAAAAAAGTTATATTTTTGATCCTGTTGATAATTGTTGGGTTCATTTAAATAATTCTGTTGACAAAAAATCTATGCAACAAAAAAAAATAGATGATGCTATGAAAAAGGGTATTGAACAAGGAAAAAAAGAAGCGCTAAAAGGAAATGATTACGGTATGAAAGTTATGACAGCTTTCTTTAAAAAATATCCTGATTGTTATCCTAAACCAGAACTTCCAGAAGCGTGTGGCGAAATAAAAGAAACAGAAACAACTATTGTTAAAGAACGTTCATTTGAAGATACCATGACAATAAAAGAAGTTGAAGTGATTGTACGGGAAAAATCAAAAACTGAAACAAGAGAAGTCAAGGGAGACACGATAACAAAAGAAGGGGAACAAATTTTGAAAATTGCGCCACCAAAAGATCATGTTGCTGCTATGGAAAAAGAATTAGCCGTATTAAAAAAACAATTGGAAGCAGCTAAACCAGCAGCAAGAGTTGACAATACCTCACAAACATTAGAATTACAGACGTTATTACAAAAACTCGATCAATTAAAAAATAAATTGTAAATCGTAAAATTATAAATATATTAACCTATAATTAATATATTTACTTAAAAGTATTCTTTTACATTTTGAAATATTTGATTCGACATTTTTAGTGTATGTTTGAATATTTCATTTATGTTTGTAATATTAGCCTTTTTTTCATCATTAAATCCTATTCTTATCATTGAAAATGTGTCATGGGGATGTGCTTTCAAAAACCCAACATAATTGAAAATCTTTTGATTTTTATAATATTCTTCGTGCAACAAATATTCTATCACCTTTCCTATTGTATAATCAATATTATCCAAAATTATATCATACGAGTTTTCAATAGTTACTTGATTATTTTTTACAAGTATATTCTCTGTATTAAATAATTCATATAATTTATTGTTTCTATCTATAATCGAATCACACGCCAATCTCATTAATTCAACATTACTATAAACACCCACACTTTCTAATGTAAAATCAAAACTATCGTATTTATAAATTCTTTTAGCATCGTGTAAAAACCAATTTGTTCTCTCATATTCAATTTTAGATTTTACGACACCATTTTTAACCATTTCTTCTTCAATACTATCCCATTTATTATTTTGCTCAACTATGTCTGGTGTATTACCATATGCACAAGTTGACGCAACATTAAATGCACCATCTACTTTAGCTGTGGATTTACTTAATTTACATTGTAAGTGTATTTTTTCACCAGGAATATTGTTTGTTATTTTTGGTTTTAATCTGGCAAACAATATAAAATTTTTAGTAATGGGGTCTGGTGGAAATACTTTATTTACAAAACTTTCCTCTAAATATCTATCTGTTGTAATATCTTTTATTTTAAAATCTTTGGTTGTAATATATTTTACCGAATCTGATGTATTTTCTTCATCGATTTCAACAACTAATTTGTCTATTTCTTCTGTTAAATCTTTTAAATGAACCGGTATACAACTTAATCTATGTTTTAAAATTTCATTATTGAATCTACAAGTATTTTCTTCAAATGTAATTAACCCTTCATGATACGGAGATGTTTTCATACAAACCACTTCTATATCAGCCAAAATTGTTCTTCTCAAAGCATTTATTACGCTAACATTAGCATTACTCATAGTAAATGTCAATACATTTTTGGTCTCAACATTATTATTAATAATCGGTAGTGTAATTTCATTTGATTTACTTTTTGCCATCTTTATAATATATTTCTTTTTTATTTTAATATATTTTTCAATTTAATTTAAAATAAGTTTATTTAGAGATTTGAATAACTTTATTTATTATAAATGAGTTATGTTTTATATTATAGTAAATATTGTGATAATTGTAAATCATTACTATATAATATAGGAAAATCTGATATAAAAAATAAAACCCATTTTTTAAATATCGATAAAAGAATAAAAGAAAACCAGAAATTATATATTTTATTAGAAAATGGTAAAAAAATTTTAATGCCTGAAACTATAACTAAGGTTCCAGCATTACTATTATTAAATAAAGGAAATCAAATATTATTTGGCAATGATGTTAGTAATTTTTATAAACCACTATTAAAGGAAGAAAAAGCACAAGCCGTTGTATTTGATGGAGAACCTTCTGCATATTCTTTTACGGGAGAAACTGGTTCAACGATGTCAGATAATTATTCTTTTTTGGATCAAAATTCTGAAGAATTAAAAGCAAAGGGAAATGGGGGATTAAGACAAATGCATAATTTTGTCTCATTATCACATAAAGATAATATTGAAACACCGCCCGATACATATGAACCGGACAAAGTTGGAACGGTTGATTTAAGTAAAATTCAAGAAAAAAGACATAATGATATAAAAAAATTGCAAAAATAAATATAACTAAATTAATATATAAACAAATATAAAAATATCAATATATATAATTTATATTATGAATAGATCTAGTTATTTAAAATTATTTAATAATCACCTAGGTGAATTTATAGATGACATATTAACTATATTTCCAGAAGATTTAGATTTGAAAACATGTGCAACATTTTTATCGAGTATGAAAAAAATTAATCCCCGTATGATAATAACAGGATGGAAGGATTCTGTATCAAATAAATACAGAAAGGAAATTGAAAGTGGTAATTTATCATTTTTTGAAAATAAAGATTATTCGGGTGATATAAAAGATAGCGCCGATGAAAAAAAAATATTAGAAGTTATAGAAAGAATACGAGTAGACCTAAAAAAATGCGGAATAGAAAATAAAAATAAAACAATGAAATATTTACAAAACTTGACAAAAATATCCGATTTATATTTTTTAAATCGTTAATAAATAATTTAACGCAAGTATAATTTAAAGTTTATAATTTTTAATTATACAAGAATATGGAAAAAAAAAAATATATATTTAATGATGAAATTCTACAATCATTTTCTAAGTTAATATACGATTTCGTAAATGATATCGTAAATACATTTCCAGAGAAAAAACATCTAATTTTAGACAACGTTGATTTAAACTCTATTTATTCCAAAACTTCAAACGATACGTCAATTAAAACCATATTAACATATTGTTGTGATATATATCCAAGTAGGTTTTTTGATATTTTATACAAAAACGAAGATATATTTATAAATAAAGATAGTGTATGTTATTTTTTACCCGGAATCGATTTCAGTGAATTGTGGAAGATTATAGAAAAAATGGATGATACAAAAAATGCAATTTGGAAATATTTACAATTAATATTGTTTATGTCTTCACAATGCATTGAAGGATTGGATTCATTTGGTGATACAGCAAAAATGTTTGAAGCGATTAATGAAAATGATTTATTAGATAAGTTGAAAGAAACAATTGGTGGTATGACAGAAATGTTTGATATTAGTGAAAATTTTGATATTGGTGAGAATGATATATCTTTAAATATTCCGGACGCATACGACGTCCATTCGCATTTAAAAGGATTATTAGATGGAAATTTGGGAAAATTAGCACATGAAATAGCAGAAGAAACCGCTAATGATTTACAACGAGACATGAGCGATAGTTCCACTGTTGGGGATGTTTTTCAAAAACTAATGAAAAATCCGGGCAAGCTAATAAATATGATTAAAAAAGTCGGTTCAAAATTGGATGAAAAAATAAAATCAGGCGAACTAAAAGAAAGTGAACTAATGAAAGAAGCATCTGATTTAATGGAAAAAATGAAAAATATGCCAGGTATGGGTGGTATGGACCAGATTTTAAGCAAGATGGGTGTTCCTACGGGTAAAAATAAAATAAATTTTAGTGCAATGCAATCAAAAATGAAAACAAATATCAAACAAGCTAGTCAAAGAGAACGAATGTTAAAAAAATTAGAATCTAATAGAAAAGCAAGGATAGAACAACAATTAAAACAAGAAAATTTAAATAATGAACCTGTACAATATGAAAAAAAAGTATTTCAAGGTGAGGGTGAAATGGAGAAATCAAAAAGAAATAAAAGAAGAAGAAACAAAAAGAATAAAAATAAAAATAAGAACAAAAATTAATATAACATAATATAATATATTAAATATGGATACATTTTGGTTAAATAATCCCACAATTTTATTAGATAAAAACCAATTAACAGAACTATGGCCAGTTCAAAACTTATCTTTGGAACGAAAACTTAATGCTATTACGAGATTGATTTTAGTTTTGACATTTTTAGGATATTTGGCTACAAAATCTGTAAAAATATTAATAACAACCGCAATTACTTTAGTCGTTTTAGTAATAATTTATAAGAGTCAAAAGAGTAAAACAAAAGAAACGTTTCAAAATATTGCAAAAAGTAATAAAAATATACTAAAAAAAGTATTATCTGATAAATTTCAAATGCCTACACGACAAAATCCGTTAATGAATGTTATGCCAACAGATTATAGAGAAAACCCACAAAGAAAAGCTGCCGCACCAATTAATAATCCAAATATAGAACAAGAAGTTAATGAAGCAGTCAAAAGTTCCTTAGACCCAAAATTATTTCGAAATTTAGGAGATAATTTGACATTCCAACATTCCATGAGAACTTTTAATGCCCAACCTGCTACAACAATACCAAATAATCAAAAAGCATTTAGAGATTTTTGTTATGGTAATATGAAATCTTGCAAAGAAGGAGATGAATTGCAATGTACTAAAAATAATACAGATAATTTAAAATATAGATAAAATTAATTCGATAATATATTTTTCTTGTGTAATAATATATAAGTATGGCTAATAGTTATAGTTACGTATTTGATAGTTTAACCAGAATTGGCGATGATAATTGCTCGATTGGTGAAAGAGAAGTTCAAAATCAAAATTTTTCTAATTATCCATTAAAAAGTTTTTTTGCACAAGATTGTGGAATGACACGACCACTTAATTTTGCAACCAAACAACCCAATGTATTTCCTACTGGGTCTGCTACAGGCAGTAATGTTGGCATAGGTGGGTGTAATGTAGATCAAGATACGGAATTAAAAAATGGAGATATTTTACCTGAAATAAAATCGAGAATCAGTTTACAACCAAGACCTTATTTAACAGTTCCTTATTTGGGAAAAGGTCCATCCAAACCAGTATTAGAAAGTCAATTATTACAAGGTTCGTACAGTTTCGATAAAAAAAGCTGTAAAAATATAATGGAAAAATCATTTGGAAATACAGACGTTGAGTTAATACCATCATTAAAGGCAACCGTCCAAAATCCAGCCAATTTAATTGAAGGAGTTGCCGCGGATGGATGGATTCGTGGGGGATTGCCATCTAGAGAATTATCAAGAGACAATGATTATTTTAAAAGGAATTAAATATGTAAGAATAATTATAATTATACATGAATTATGATTATTCATTTGATGCAACGTATATGCATAAAAAAGTAGGAAATGATGCATACTATCAATATGATTTTTGTCGAATTTTTTTATGCAAAGAATATAACGATTCGGTTTTAAAAGTACAAGATTCTTTGTTAGAAAAATTTAAAGACGATGAAAAATTCCAAAATATATTGAAAAAAGCTGCTCAGAATAATTTTAATATGCCAATAAAAATGGATGAAAAAAACATATTTTGTTTTTTATTTAGCTATGATTATTTTTATTACACACATAAATGTTTACAAGATTTATTTAAAAACAAATACATTTCGGATAAAAATTACATTGAATTAATAAATATCTTAAAAAAATAATATTACAATGATGTATATGTCATCTACAAATTTAAAAAATGCATGTGGAATGTATAAATTGCAACAAGATATAAATAAAAATATAGACAGTCAAAAATTGTATAAAGGACAAAGTGTGCCTCGCCACTCAAAATTTGCTAGTTTAGGAATTAACTCAAGAACTGGTATTGGTGGATATTATAATAATATTCTTTCAAATAATACAACAGATATCGAAAGCCAGTTATATGGAATAGGTAGTTCTAATTTAGTTGAAAAAAAAGTTCCTGTAATGCCCCAGTTAAACAAATTGGATGCAGCAGTGTTTTTTGACCCAAAAATACCATTATATGTTCCAGACCCATTGGTTGTAAGAAAAGGACAAAGAGAAACAGGTCCATTTTCATAAATTTTTTTGATTTAAAATAAAACTATTATGTATTATTTTAAATGAATAAAAAATATCAAAATAATATAAATATGATTAAAAACAATATTGTTTTAGAAATAAAAGAAACAAATAAAAAAATCAAAATTAACGAAGATAAGTTGAATGATTTTCATAAAAATATAAATGAAAATAAATTATCATATTTAAAAAGTATAGAACAACACAATAAATACAAAGAAACATATAATGATTTTAACAATACGTTCAATGAAAAAAAAAAAATAATTAATAATCAAAAATATAATACTTCAATATTGCCAAATATTGATACTTTTACAAATAAATCATTGTTAGGAGATACTATAAATAATAATAATAATTGGATTGTTGCACAAGATAATATACCGTTTTCAGGGATAAAAAAAATCAATAATTATATTTATGAAGCCGAACACAATTTAAATATTTTATGGAGAACAAAAGGAAACAATACTTTTAATCATGGGTTGGTTGTTTGGAAAGATAATTATGACATAATCACACAGGACCAAATAAATAACGATGGCTACACAATAATTAAAAAAACTATACCTACAAATAATTTTATACAATTCAATGAAAAAGCAATATCCTCATCAGAAATAATGATTTGCAATGAAAAAAAAATAAATAAATGGGTATCTTTCAAAAAAGAAAATAATTTAGATTTCATAGGAAGTCCATTAGAATCATCATCATTAGGCAGTAATACCGTTTTTTATAACAAAAGTGATATACCAATACAAATTAAAATTATGAATGAATTTGATAATGGTAAATATGAATTCTGGTATTGGAATGAAAAGACTAATGTAAAGGAAATCATTATGGTTGATACAAAAATATTTAAAAAAAATATATCCCCTGGTTATTTTATAGCTATTAATTTATTAAACTATTTTAAAATTAAAATATCTATTTCTAATACTAAAAAACAACCAGATAACAGTTTTATTAGTAAATGGAGAACCACGCAAATTAACCGTAATAATCGTTTTGCTTTTATAAATAATGGATATGTAAATTATCAAATAAAAATATTTCATTCAGAACCCATATATAAAGGTTTATTATTTTTACAAGATTATAACATTGATAACAACAAATTCAGAATAAATTTGATAAAACAAATTAAAAATATAGAAAAAATAAAAATATTAATAGACTTAGACAATAAAAAAATACAACATCTAGAAAAAAGAAAAATAGATATAAATATCGAAAATTCATTATTAAATAATATTAAATTAATCAATACATACATTGAAACAATAATTAAAAATAAAAATTTACTCATTAAACAAACTAATATAAGTAAAGCCCAAGAGTATGTTAAAATTATACAGGAGTCACAAGATAAAGTAGCAGCTTTAATCGAACCAATAACAGAAAAATCACATAAAAAAGATTTATCTAACAATGAACAAGATGCGAAAAATATTGACAAAAACCTTAAGCAAATCAAAATATATAAAAATAATTTGCGTTTAATTGACGAATCTATCAAACCTTATAAAACAAACATAAAAAAAGCATTAATGTCCAATTTTAAAAAAGAAATGGATTCATTTTTAAATACCATTAAAACAAATTATGATAGTATTTTTTCCGAATATAATAAATTAAACAATGAATCTGTTGACTTTATAGATATTAATAACTTTTTAATAAAAAAAAAAGAATTTCAAGATGTAAAAGATAAAATATATAATCACAATAAAATTATAACAACTAATATGCTATTAATTCAAGAAAAAAAAAAATATTTTGAAGAAAATAAAGTAACAAATGATTATTTATTTAATACAATAAATATCGCCAACGAAGTTGTAAATAAATCAAATACAACATTAAAACTATTTGAAGAAAAAATAAAAATTTTACATTTAAAAACAGATTCAGTAATTTCAAATAATAAAATAACAGTGGATAAAAATATAGAAAATATTAAAAACTCAATAAATATAGTTTCGGTCGCATTTGAAGAGTTAAAAAAAAGTATAACAGAAATAAACGATACCAATAATAATACTGAACTTGATATAGATAAAAATAATAAAATAATTACTGATAATAAAAGTGTAATTAAAACGAATTATAAAGAAAAAAATTATAAAGATAATGATAATTTTTTAGATATCAAAACAACTGTTCAAACAGCCATGGTAGATATTAATACACATATTTCAGATATATTAAAAAACCACAAAACAATTCAAACAAAAATAAATGACATCAAAAATATTTATAATACAAACGACCAAGAAATAAAAAACAATACGTTAGTTTTTACAGATACATCAAATCAAGAAATAAAACAATATTATAATTCAGAAATCAATAAAATCCAAGCTGATATAGACAATTTTACTAATATATTAAAAAAAATAACCGCTTATGAAAATGACTTTTCTGATGAAAAATATAATAAAAAAAAAAAAAATTTAGATTATAAATTAGAGGACAATATGAATTTTGTCCATGAAACAAATATATATATTAAATTATTGGAAATCGAATTTAACTATAATAAATTTACTATTAAAAACAATGAAATTAATGATTTTGCAATAGATATAATAAATTATATCGAATCGCCTGATATAAATTTTTTCGAAAAATACATTCAAACTAATAATAAATATGATTTAATACAAGTATCATTCACACAATTGGAAAATAATTATAATTTGGAAAAAAAAAAATTAACAGTTGTTATAGATGATATAAATTGTATTAAAAATGATATTAGTAAAATCAAAGCATTATTATCTGATATCGACCAAACACAACAATTAAACAATATTTTAAATATAAACATCAAAACAACAAAAAAAACAATTAAACAAATAAATATTTTATTAGATAATTTGAAAACAAAAAAAGAAATATTGGAACAATCCGGGCAAGTTGGAGTAAATAAAAACACATTGTCATTTCAAGTAGACCCAATAGTTGTTAAGGGTTCTAAAAAACAATTTTTCAGAAATATAAAAGAAAAATTTAGAACTATACAAACTATTCTACCAGAAATACAAGATAAAAACCGTGAATATATTATACGATATATATATTGGACAGATTCAATACAAACGACAAACGCGGATCATGCACCCGCAAATACAACGATTTTCAATTCAAATAATGATATTGGAATGATGGGTATAATATATCAAAAAAAAAATAATTTGCCTTTTTTGCAATTTTATAACTTAAACGATATTCAACCATACACGCAAAAAAATAAATTAGACATTGGTTATTATTTTAACAATATACAAGGTGTATGGAATTATCAAAATATTGAAAAAACATTTGGCAATGATACAAGTGAATTATGGTTAAAAATGTGGAATAAAAATAATGAAATACTGTATAAAAATCCAAAAAAAAATATAAATTGGTATACAGTTTTTGAAAATAATTATCCAACCAATACAAGATTTGGGTATGAAACAAATAAAACAACAAATTTTGATTTATTTGGAAAACAAACAACAAATGAAGGGAAGAATGGACCCAAACAATTAGCACTTAGAACACACGCAGCATTATTAGGATGGTTGGGTAATGCGGAAAAATTGAGAATTGAAAATATTATTGATAATAAAATATCACTAGGTATATCTCGTAAATTAAATACCCCAATAGATTTTGATTATACAAATGGGAATGGTATGTTTGTTTTTTCATATACAGAACTAGATACAGCATTTTTTGAGACATTTAAAACCGTTCATGTTAAAAGTAGAGTTGCGGATAAATACTTTATGTTTTTTACAATACAAAATAAAAATAATAATTCTATTATAAATTTTTATAAAGGATATAAAAATGATTTGAAATTCAATACGTCGAGTTTAAATTCTATGGATATTTTTATAAGCTGTCCATATAGGGATTATTTTAATGATGAAGAAATAGACCCTTTATTAAAAAATGATGGTAGTTATGTATCAAATACATTAAATTTTTATAAAAAATCAGGACCAGATTCTAATAACAATTATATATTTGCAGAAAACCAAGATAATATTGAAATCCCCTTCGAGGTTGTACCATACATATCACAAAAAAATGCATCAAATCGATTTTTATATCATAATGATAATAATTTATTCAATATCTATTTATATAATAATACAGCTTTGAAATCAATAATTAAAATAGAAAATGACACTACAAAATATATTATAGAACAAAGAAAAATAGATATAAATACTTATGAAATAAATAATAATCCAGACGGATTAATAAAAACATTTTTATATCAAAGCATTGTTGGATTTCAAAATAAAAACAAAGAAGGAAAATATTTTTTAGTTAAAAATATAAAAACAGATGAATTGGATTTTACCGAATATATCGAAATTAATAATAAAACAGTAAATCTCGATATTAAATTTTCTGGATATATAACAGTTAATCAATTTAGTGGTGGAATACTATCAGAATACAATATTAATTGTATTTATGCCAATAGAACAGAAATATTAAATATTGTTAATAATAATAAGTTGACTGATGGTAAATATTTACTTGAACAATTTACAAATAATGGAACAACGTTTAAAGATGTTTATTTTAATGTAAACTCAAACAAAATAACGATTTTTGATATACTGAACAAACAATATTATGATATAGGAAATAAAATACACGAATTTACATTTATAAATAAAAATAATTATTGGAAATATTATGATACTGTAAATCCAGATTATAAGCTATTTACCGATGATGTATTGCCTCAAATTAAAACATATAAAATAAGGTTGGAAAGTTATGAACCATATCCATTAGAAATATCAAAACTAGACGTTTTTTTTATTGATGAAAACAAAAATAAAACAAAATATATGCCAGAATTTTCTACAAATCCATTTACATTTATAAATCCGCGTCAAAGTTCTACAAGTAATATTGAACACAAAGCATCAAAATGTCTCGATAACAATATAAATACCTTTTCTCAAACCGATATTGTTTTTGATAATTCATTTAAATGGTTTGAGGTTTCATTGAATCCGCCCAATATCATATCCGCTATAGAATTTTATGCAAGAACAGAAGGTGATTTTAAAGATAGAATCAATAATGTAAAAATATATTTACTAGATAAAAACAATGAAAAAATATCATGGAGTAAAAAACATACTTCTATTGATGATATAACCAAAAAAATAACTAGTGTTAGTGACGACGCAATATTATCAGATAAATTAAACAATCCACAGGTATTTGATGAAATATCAACCATTCAAGCATTTACGTATTATCCACAAACATATATAATTAAACAAGATAATGCAATTATTTATCGTGTTGAAAATCAACTATATCAATTTGATATAGATAACTTAAAAGACTGGGATAAAATATATATACCTTTACAGAAAGAAAAAACAGCATATATAGAAAGATATAATAATAATCTCGTTGAAAAAAATTTTTATATTGTATCAAATTTAAATTGGGACGATGCGTGGGTATTAAATAATGAATTTGGTATAGAATCTTTAAATGACGGTTTTAATGATATTTTACACGTATATTCAATCAATGCTTTGTATCAAAAGGTAGGGTTGAAAAAAACATATATTTATAATGGAAATACAAATATATATAGTTTAAATGGCATTAATACGCTTGAAAATTATATTGTATTTACTCGACAAAATGTTGATAGTATAACTATTAATATTGCAAAGGATAATACGATACAAGCGACTAATATCATTGAAGTCGAAAAATTCAAAGAAATAAAAGAAAAAGAAAGAAATAAAAAAATAAATGATAGAATAAGTAAAAGATTAGAAAATGGCAGATATTTAATTATTAATTCAACAACAAACCATATTTTATTGGATGTAAATCATCCAAATGTATCAAAATATGACTTGGATGAGGAATTTGATATAATTAATGCAAACAAATCAAAATTTGTTAAATCGATACGTTTTACATTTAACCAAAATATAATAGATGACTTGAACTTTTTAATCTATGACCTACAAAACTATGTAATATCAAAAAAAAACATACTATACGAAAAGTCTAATATTGAAGGTTCTTTTATAATAACTCTTCTTCTGAACAACGAAGAATTGATATCTCATATACAAATCGAAAAAAAACGTCAAGTATTTTCATCCATGAAAATAGAATTATTATCTAAAAACAATAATATAATAGAATTTCTTATGGATGATGAAAAAGTAATTTCTAGAGATTTCATTGAATATGAAAGCATCCGTTTAACTAAAATGAAAATAACAACAATAATTAATAATACTCCTACAGAATTAAATAAAATTGCGATAAAATATAATTGGAATGAAATAAATATTGATGACCCTATTACAGAAAATTTATCATACGAATTGTATGATAATAACAATGATATAGTGGATGAAATAAAATTTGTAACAAAATCGAGTATAATTTATAACAATAAAACGGTTGAATTATTTAATTATGAGTCAAAGGTAATTGAATTACTAGATATAAAATCTACATTAGATCAAAGGATTCGCAATCAAATACCGGGAGAAATTGGAACAGCATACTATGTAGTCCCTTATGATATTCAGAGACAAATTCCATTTGCAACAAATAACGACACAGCATTTAAAATAACAAAAACGACAAAGAATGACATAGTAATTTCATATATTGATGATAATTTAGCAGAAGATAATGATTTAGTTATAGTAAATGATTCGTTGCCGGTTGGCGACCAATTAGTCTTTTCTTGGAGTAATAGTTCCCAACGTTATATAAACGATACTGATGGATTTTTTGTTATGCGTTTTTTTGAAACTTATGATTATCTAAATGACACAATGACTTTAATTTATGGAGATAATAATTTACCATCCACATCGTTTGTTAGTTTATGCATCAAAAATTTTGATGTTGTTCTTAAAAATAAAGATGATAATGAAGCGATAGCTGCATTAAAAGCACAAGAATTACTTAACAAATACACGATTCCAGAAGGCAATTATTATAGTAAAAATATTGAATGGATTACACCAAATGAAGTATTTTTAGAAGTGCGTGGTGCAGAAAATGTTTCTCAATCTGTTATATCTATATATAAAACAAAAAAAGAAATTATAAATAATAAGTACGAAACATTAGAAAAAAAAAGTTTGGTAGCCACTTTTTATCAGGTTGCCGATGGCGATATTTATAAATATATATTATATGATACAACAAATTTTATTTTTTCACAAAACTCTTGGATATTGAAAACCGAAAACAGTATAAAATCTTCATTGAATGTTAATGATGTTAATATTGTATTAAAATCATGGTCGGAAGAAAAAAACAAATTTGATGAAAAATCGAAAAATGAATATTTATTTAAACAGAACGCCGAAAAAGAAATAAAACTATCTCAATTGAGAAAACAAATTGATAATAATGAAACTACTTTATTAAAACAAATTGGGGGCGACATATATAAAAATAATAAATGGACATATTTATTAACAAGTATGTCAGATGTCGATAATTTAAAAAAAATCACTGATATAGATTTATCTAATATATCTGACACAAAATTGTTTTCATTAACATCCATAGTAAAAGGTTTTAATTCAAGAAAAAACGAAGACGATGATGGTTATAAATCAAGGGGTCCCGAATTATGGGATACACAACAAAAATATAAAATAATAAATTATACATCAATACAACTTATAAATACCTTTAAATTTACCCCTTCTGTTTCAAATTCTCTCCACTTAACAGAATATAAAAGTAATTTGTCTAACTTTAAAAAAGAAACAACACTTAATATACGCGATATTAGTGATGATTTAGAATTGTTGTTAAATAATATGACTAAAATCAGATTTTTTATAGAATATAAATCAAATATTAAATTAATGAATTTGATAACATCCAAAAATAAAATATTATGGAATGATGTTGTTATACCCGACTACATAAATTTATCATATACCAATGGTTTAATATCAAGTTTAAATTCTAAAATTAAAAATTATAATAGTATTAAATCGGAAAATAAACAAATAATTCATGTGCATTCTGTATTGGAATCAGCATATTTGCATCATTTAAATAATTTTGGAACAAAGAATGTAAGGAATACGGTAAGAACTTATATGAATAATATAAATACTTATAATAAATATTATGAAACTTATAAATTACTTAGTTTATTGGGTCCTTCGAATGGTTTAAACCTTCCTGGTAAATGGGATTTTGATGTATTTGATGATGAATATAATAATATACCCATAATTAAACCATTTACATATATAAATAATAAAGGTGAATTTCCGAAAACTATAAATTTAGATATTACTGAAGCAGAACTTTATGAATTAAATTTTTATAATGGGGAGGAAATATTTAGATATGATGATCCTTATGATATTGATAGTGTAAATAAAATCAATGAAATTAAAAGTAACGATTTAATAAATGTGGATTATAGGGAAAAAATTGTAGTTTTTTATAATAGGTTGTTTAACATTAGAAAATGGCAAAACTATATTTCAAATAAAAATATTTTAAATGAAATGAGTCAATCATGGGATATTTGGCATTCAGAACAAGATATTATAGATGATACAATAAATATAGATACACTATTATTAAATTTGAATCCGGCACTCGAAAAAAAATGGATAATCCCCGATCCTAATATTATGCAAACAACATTTTTAAAATATAAAAAAAAATATGTAAGTAGTTCTATTATTGAAAATATTACATTATTTTATGAAAAAATTTATTTGTTATACACTAAGATAAATAACCTGCAAAAAAACACCCCAATTATTGAAGGCATTTATTTCGGATATTTAAATAAAAACAATTTATTCAATGTAAATATTAATAATAATATTATCGTTTTAAATAAAATAAATACATCTTTAACAAATGTCGATACAACTATTAAATTATCTTGGGATAGAAATCAAAGTCAATACATAAATAAAAATGAAATAATAAAGATAGATTCTTTTGATAAAAATTATGTATATAAATTAAAATATAACAATGCATTACTTATATTATATTCTTGGCCAACATTTTATGAATTTGGTAATAATAATGATTTTGATAATACATTAACAGATATGAAAAAACTAGATTTTTACAAATCGAATAAAAGTGTTAATTACAGTAAATTTAAATGGTGGTCAAATCAGGGGTCGGATGGTGGTAATAGGAATATGGATGCTGTATTGGGAACAAGATTAAATAGTCAATTTTCAATCGCTAAGGGTGCGATGAAAATGCCTTTTTTAATTTATTTAAGAAATGACATTATTTTACCATTAAGGGGGTATAATAAAAAAAGAATAAAAGATGTTGATATAAAAATAAATTACAGGAACAAAGAAGGATATTTATCGTTTTCTAAAAATGAATTACTAGAAAAAAAATCTAACATGGAATGGTGGATAAAAGAATGGTGTAAAGCTTTACATTTTGATAGTGATGAAAATATTGTTCAAGAGAATAAATTAACTGATGGAGGAATTAGTATACCTCAAAGTAAAAGATGGAATGTTTACTATAACACAGTTCAAATATTTGATAATTTTATATCTACAGATACAATTATGCAATGGGCGACATTTTTAAAAAATACTGGTTGGGACGATAAAACAAATAAAAATATGACACATAAAATAATTGAAACTGCCTTGTATCCGATGATGGAAAGAGTCGTCAGACATATGAAAGATTTAATAGAGTTTTGTTTAAAATTATATAAACTAAAAGATTTGAAACAAGATTATATATCTCATGTTGATAAATATATTTTACTTAATAACCAAAATACGGATATAAATATTAAAAATAAAATAAAAGTAGAATTTCAAAACATACCCAATATTGAAACATTTATAGAAAATAAAAAAAATACATTTATAAATTATTATAGTTCATTTGAATTTCAAAAATTATATAAATCTATAAAAAAAAGAACGTTTAATGAAGATAATAATATAACATATGAAAAACAAGGTAAAACTATTCAAGAAAATATAGAAAATCATATGAGTAAATTAACTCAAGATCAACACATTTTTACTAGCTGGGAAAAATACCAAGAATATGGGTGGAGAACATATGGACACGGTAGTTGCGGAGAATGGTTTGATGGAGCATTTGATCATCCAATACCTGCAAAACGCGGAACCATTTATTATAACGATGATTTAAAAAACTTTTTTACAAAACCAGAAGCCACGTTTCAATACATTAAAAATATAATTGGTGGTGATTTTTCATTTGATAATCATATAAGAGCTATAACAAGTGATTATGGTAATAATTATTGGTTTAACGATTATAAGATTTGTGTAGAATTAATAGTAAAAAAACAATATCAACATTTAATAAATATATCAGATATTTCGGATAAATATACTAAAAGTCGCGACAATAAAAATAAACAATCAGATAGAATAATACAAAATTTGAATAGTTTTATTGATATTAATTACAATACAACAAAACAGGTTATCGATGATTATGAATCTAAATATTTATATGATTTTGATACAATCGACACAACTCATTACAATAAAATAAAATTAATTGCGGATTTTCTAATATTACCAAATAGATTAATAATCACATTAAACAAAAGTTATGATAAAAATGACATAAATGATATTATGACTGAATCCGATATTGACACAGATACTGACGATTCTTTCATAGCTATTTATAATAATGCTACAGACCAAAATATTATATCAGAAAATGTAAAATCAATCAATAAATCATACAATATAAAAAAATATAAAAATACTATTTCTTACGGTAATAATCAAAATTGTATAGAATATTCAATACCTTTCACAGAGTTTATTAACCCAGATTTACATCAATATATTGGTTCTGATATAAAATTTGTTTTATATATAAAAAAAATAAATATAAAAAAAAAGAAAATATTTGCCATATCAAAGAATATCAATATTAAAAATAATAATTATAAGTTTAATAGTAAAAATGCATATCTAACCTATTTAAATTACATTGAAAAAAATAAATTATTGATGCCAAAGGCAAGAGAAGTATTGGATTATATAAATAATATAAAAATCAGTGAAACAAACCAAACAATAATAAATATAAAAAAAAAGTTTGATAATATACATTCGACTGCTATACCAGAATCTATTTTAAAATACGATAAAAGATATGAAAACCAATACAATATTTACAATGATAAAAAATATAGGGATTTATATTCGACGGATAAATGGAATTCATTAATTGAAACGTTATACGCAGAAAAAGGATTAAAAAATACTCTAGTTCAACAAAATATAACAAGTGAAAAGGTTAATACTGGATGGATACAATATATTAAAAATTACAATAAAGATTATTTGGACTATAATTTATCCTATGAAATTATCAAAAACGAACTAAACTTATATAAAACAACACAAAATGTTTTAATTTATTATAATAATGTAAAGAAAAATTTAACTTTATCCAATATTAATGATAATATAATCAAATCAGATAAATACATAAACACATATAAATCATATATAAAAAAAATCAATAATATGAATATAAATTACGACAGCGATTATTTAAAAAAATATAAAGATGATGTTTTAAAAGAAGTGGAAAAAACTATTAGTAATATAGATCGTTATATCATATCGATAAATGACGGATTAATGTTTCCACATAAAGATTATTATAAACGCCAAAATAAAATATATAATACATTTTGGATTGAAGAAAAAAAAAAATATGAAAATATAAAAAATATTAATAAAGATTACGTTAAAAATATTAATAATTCATATAATTTATTCAAAAATAATTATGATACAATGAGTTCAAATAAACAAGATTCAATTACCATTCAAACTAGCACCATTAATCAAAATTATGATTTAAAAATATTTAAATCAATGTATACAGACTTTGATATAATACTGATATCATTAAAAAATAAATATAAAAAAATTAAAAATTTAATTGTCCCTTTCAAGAAATCGGTAAATTCATTCAAACTATCACACGAAAATATAAATAAAAAAACAGATAATTTCATCCAAACAGATTTAAATACTATAAACAACGAATTTATAAATATCAATAATGGAAACTTAAATATTAAAAAACAAATCGATGAATATCAAAATATTTTAGATAACTACAATGAATTATTAATAAAAAATAATTTTTTTAAATTCGATATCAATATCAATAACTTAGATAATATCATAGAAAATATACAACTCGAAAATATAAATAACTATGATGATATAAAAAAATATATAAATCAATATATATATTACACATTTATCAAAGATATCGACGATGTTAATATTGATTTTAATATCACCAATAAACAATATCAAAATGAAAATAATACTATAAATAGAATTTTAACAGAAAATGCAAAACTTCATAATAAAATAAATGAATACGTCAAAGGTAAATTAGAATCATTCGATGCGACATATAATGATATAATACTATTGAAAAGAAAACAAAATATAGAAAAACACAACACATTTCGAACATTTAAAAAAGATACCAATAGTTTATTATATAAAATCTATAATAATAAATATGATTCTACTGGAAATAAAATAAAAATAAAAATAAATAATGTTTCACTCATTTTCAAATATGTAGAAAAGGATAATCACTACATACAAGAAAACATTACTACGCCGACAGAATATTATACTTGTCAAGTAATAAGTTTAAATCACGAGGGATATCGTGTTAGTATTGAAAAAATATCTAGTAAAACATCAAACCGACAATTCCAAAGGTTCTTATTAAAAAACTCATCTGTAGAATTTTATAATAAATTATTAGAAAAATTAAGGAATATTCTAGTAGATTTTAAAAAAAAACAAACATCATTGCAAAATAAAAATAACGAAATTATAGAAAAAGAAAAGATTATTGAAGAAAAAAATATAACGATAAAAAAATACCATTGGTTTATAAATAATATTATTAAAACAGATATATCTAAAAAAATATCTTCCGTGAATGATGCCGTCATTTTTTTAAAAAATTATTCTAATGAATTGGATATACAAAATTATTTATTGGATTTTATTGGTGAAAAATATAATAAGGACACGACAAAATATGCTTTTTTTGAGAAATACAATATAATTGTAGAAAACACTAATAAAATAACAAATCCAAATAACTACGGCAAAGACAGTTTAATTAATATATTAAATAATGATATAAAAATACTCAAAGAGTCAAACGATAAAATACAATTGAAATATTTTTATAATAATAATAATAATTATAATTTGAAATATTTTTATGATAAAACGCGTAAATTAGATAGTAATTATTTAAAAGATATAAGTTTTTATTATTCAAAAATAGATACTTTTCTGAAAAAAAATAATGATATTGAAACAAAAGAAACCAACGATAAATTTAACATTTCAAAAAATGAAAAAGAAATTAAAATTACTAATTTAAAAAATAAAATTATTGTTGATAAAAAAATATTAGAAAAAAATACCAAAAACGAATTGGAAAATATCAAATCAATAAACAAAGAAATTGTAAAAAAACAACAAGTAAATAAAACAATGTTAGAACAAATAAATACAAACTTAACTCAAAATCCAATAAGTGAACTTGATAACATTTTAGATACTATTGATGTTATAAACGAAAATATTATAAATGCTGGTATTTCAAATATTGAATATACACAAATACAAAATAATTTAAAACAAACCAATGAAAATTTATATATTTCAAAACAAAATAATATAACAAATGTAATAATACCAAATATAAATGAACAGTTCAACTCAATTACGAACAACAACGCTTTTATGTTAAACGAATCGATAAATTTAAATACAAAATATAATAAATTAATACAAGATAAAAAAAACATATTTGATGAACTATTTATGAAAACAGAAATAATGTCTATAAAAAAAATATTAGATGAAATAATAAAAATAAAAAATAACGATAAAATAAAACAAGACAGTGTTGATTTAGTAATAAAACAATACAAGAAAGATTTATCAGATTTATAAAGAATTTAATATGTATAATATAATATCTTAATATAATATATTATGCAAAAAAATAGTTTTAAAAAGAAAAGAGCGCGTAAATTATTATTAAGAATGAGAAATGCTGAACTCGACGATGTTGCGGAGACTATATATACTGTCAATACTAGTGATATGATCCAGACGTTTCAAAACAACACGATAAAACCAATCTCGGCTGCAAAGGCGCAAGAAATGGTAAATAATGAGGAGCAAAACCAACAATGGTTTGACGAAAAAAAGTATATAAAAAAGATAAATAATATAATTTTTCCTCTAGGTATAAAAGTTATTTGGGAAAGTGTGGATAAAACACTTGTGCAGCCAAATATAAGCGATCAATTTAAACAAATAGGTATGTCTTGGATTGAAAATGGAATACAAAAAAGAGACCCAACCTCTTATTACGACCAAATCAGAAGAAATTATAATATACTTCCTCAAAATAACCAAGACAGATTAAATGTAATGTTAAATTTTGCTAATTTATCAAAAAATACCTATTATGAGATTGATGAAAAATGGAACAAATACAAAGCATTAAAAAGTGAAATAGAAAGATATTATAATAATTCTATAGAAATATTAAGAAAAAAATATTTAGTAAAACGTGCCGATGATGCGAAGAAGATCCGCGAGTCGATAGAAGATGCGACATATACACAAGATATGCACAAAGAATTATTGAACAATATATCATTAACAAAAATAATAGAGTTAGAAAACGAAACCATAGTTAAATTAAAAAATAAAATTGCTGCGGAAAAGGCTTCGGATCCCGTCGTGGTTCAGGAAAAAGTAACTGAATATGAAAACCAATTAAAAATAGCACAAAATATACCAGAACAAGATGATAATACCGCTTTATTAAAAGAACAATGGGATATTGCCGTTGGTCCCAATAGTGTATATAGACTTTGGGAAAAAAACATGATTGATGTCGATCCAGACAATAAAAATGGTTTAATTGGACAAATGTATAAATGGATTAATATTGTTGAAATTAATATAATTAACTTATCGAAAGATGATGGAACAGCTGTTATAAGTGATGGAAATTATCAAGCATCGTGGTTGATTAATGATGTTGGAGGGGGTGTGGGAAAAAACCCACCATATATAAAATCGATAGAAACCCATACGAATCATATACAATCAAATATATTGTTTAATTTTGTAAAAAAAAATACAATTCAAAGTAGTTCTGATAGAACGAATCAATTGAAAAAAATATCTCAAATGAAATCGTTTAATACTTCATCTAAACGGTCAAATCCTAATTATTCTGTAAAGAATAATGAAATTACAAAATATAATAATTATTCTACTTTTATGACAATGAAAAATGGATATAATATTTTAAATTCGCAATGTAGAAGTAAATATCAAAGCAAATTGGCTAGAAATTTAAAAGACAGTGTAATAACTGAAGTTGACGTTAGTGAAAATTATTTATTGGACGGAGCAAATGGTGAACAAACAGGATTTCCAATAAATGGTAGAAGAACATCACTGGGTTTATTAGCAAAAGAAGCAAAAACGAATAGAATTAATTACAATAATGTTTATGAAAAATTAACAAAATATAAAGTTAAAAAAATAATAAGTAAAGATTGTTCTTTAGTAAAAAATGAAAATAAAAGCATTGTTCCAGAACCACATATTTTAGATCATGAAGACGAAAAACATTACCATTATTTTCCTATATCTGGTAAAAGATATGGTTTATACATACATAACCACGGCGTGAAAACAGGAATTTCACACGATAATATTAAGATTCCCAAAACAAATTTTCAGTTTTTTACACAAAGATTTAGCAAAAATCCTAAAGTGGATTTTTAATTCAATATTTTAAATAATTAAATTAATTAAATTAATTAAAATAATTGAATTAATTATCTTATATAATATTATAATGTCAGCCGAAACAGTTAGTTCAGTAGTTTTCGCACGTTTTACAACGTCAGAAGCTTTACCAGTTGCTAAGATTGGTAATGTTGTTAATCACGTTCACAATTTAGGCTTTGCACAGCAGGTCATGTCCCGTGTTCATGGTCAAGGGGATGTTATTAATCCTTATGTTACAAATTGTGGTTATAAAGATATTTGTGGTAATGCTTATTCCACAAAAACTCTTGTAGCAGGAACCACCGCATTGGGACAACAGCATCGAGCCAGTACTGTTGCTGGTGATGTATTAGGTGGTAGTATTTATGGCACCACAGCAAACAATGCACAACAAATCACATGGGCGCGTGCATCTGCCGATCTTTCCGGTGTATTCCAAGGACGCCATTGTTTAAACATGGAATCCTTTTTGAATACCTGGTATGAACAAAGTAACACGGTAAGTGTTAATTTAAATAATTTAGTAAAAGCGCAATTGTTGGACCAAAATAATCAGGCTTCAACAGGACCAATTGGATGGTTCGGTGTTGACGATGGAACCGAATATTCCAAACAAAAGAAGTGGACGAGTGCAACAGTAAGCGCCGACATGGCCGATGGTACAGTATGTAAAGAAGTAATGGGTGTTTGTTTGACCCCATTGACCTCTACCATGAGAAACAATACCGGATTCAATGTTCAAACTCAAGTTATGACCAATATTCTTTCCGATTTAGGAATTGATGTTGCTGCTGAAAACGAGGGT
>Ga0206131_10001684_pt1 | contig 27983 bp, 35 predicted proteins | sample Helgoland_Spring_FD_148636 | JGI IMG/M metagenome (GOLD analysis project Ga0206131, IMG submission 148636) | Pelagic subsurface seawater microbial communities from Kabeltonne, Helgoland, North Sea - Helgoland_Spring_Bloom_20160517_1 | ecosystem: Environmental > Aquatic > Marine > Epipelagic ...
GTGTTCAAACGTTTGACATTAACGAATTGAGATAATCAATTTTATATATGTTACAAAAAGGGTAGATTTTTTCTACCCTTTTTTTGTTTTATAACATATTTATTAATATATTAGCATTCCATATGAGAATTAAAAAGAAACACGTACTATTAGAATCATTGTTAATCGATGTAACTAACGAATTTACTCCAGTAGAGAAAAAGATATTTAAGATGTTAAAAAAACATTATGGAAATCCAATAAATACTGAAGAAGGTAAAAAAGAATACTCTCAATGGGATGTCGGTGCTTGGTTGATAGAAACTTTAGATTTACCATATCAAGAAGCATATACTTTATCTAAAACATATTTTTGGCATTATGATAAACTATTTGGTGAGGCACCCACATTGAGAAAAAAAGTAAGTTTAGCGTATTTGTTTCATGAACACTTTAGAGATTTAATGGATAAAGTTAAGGAATCGTATAATGATCAACCTATTGGTAATGTTGTTATAGATTTTGATAGAGATTCTGGTTTTGAAAGTAATAGAAATATACTTTTTTGGTCAGGATTTAAAGGTTTTACTTTATATATTGCTATGGAGGGTGGAGTAATACGATCCTCAGATGGTTTGAGTGACGCATATGTATATAGTAGACAAACTGATCCTAGACAAATTATAGTTAAGTCGAAATTTTATCCTATCACAAAAGATAAACAAAAAAAAGACGGATATATTAGTGATAAGGATTGGAATGAAGAAATTGATGAAGAAGAGTTTTTAGTTGAGGTTTTTGTAGAGGTTGGTAGAAATGATTCTATAGAACCATCAGAAAAGATTGAAGACTTTATGTCATTTTATGTTCCGTACCCTAATCCTTTAAATTATACTAATTATAAAAATCTTGTTGAGGGTATCACTGGTGATGTAATAAAAAAATTAGGTATGACAACGTTTAAACTACATCCTGAAGTTGGTAGTATTAATGTAAATAATCAACCTGATTAGCAATACTAAATTTCATTGTATTTCTATAAGTTTTAACTAACTGATTAGATGTTAATTTAATATCTATATAGTATTCATTAGGAATCATCCAAGAAGTGTCTAATATAAAATAGTTTTTAAGGAATGCTCTATTTACATCAGTCCAATCAATTACATTTACTTCAGTAGAACCTTCCGCAATCCATAACCTATATTGTAAACCATCAATTACAGAACTTTCATTTATTGTATATGGTATTCTAGCGTTTACTAATACTTTTCTCTGATCACCTCTTTTAATTTTTTCATCTCTTCTTATACCACTTAAATTAACTTTATATTCTATTGGCAAGGATTCACTATCACCAAAATTATAATATTCTGTATCGTCTTTGATTTCAAACTGAAGTGTAACATCGGGACGATTAATACCATTTATAGTTAAGTTAGACCACGTATCAGTAAAAATAGTACAATCTGAAGATGTTATAGGTACAAACAATTCAATATAATACACACCTTTAGTTTGTTGTACAACATCATTACTCGTAAATGATGAAAACGCAACACCATCTCCATCACTAACTATTACAGTAGGTTTAGAATCTAAATTAGTGGGTTCTCCACCTAGATTAGTGTATAGGTATAGTCTATTAACCTTACCTCTATAAAAGTTCTTCCTGTCGTCTCTAATTGGGTTATTATATGTAGTTTCTACAAATGGTTCATAATATGTTTGTGTATGTCTAGTGAAAAACCCAACATACTGTGAAGGTACCACTAATTTGGTTTCCAAATCTCTTTCAAATGAAATACCATAACCATAGTTTGTTGTCCCACCAGTGATTAAACTATTAACTTCATCACTAATATCCATTTCGATATTTTCGTTTCCTTTGTCAAAATGTTGTGTAGTTACAGTAATACCTGATGGTGAACCCGAATAAACACCAGGTTCGTCCCAAGCATCTGTTGTAGTTGCGTTAATCCAATTACTCGCAGACTCAACAAATGTTATGTTATCGTTTGGTTGTAAACTAAAAAATTGTTCATAATCATAACCACAACCCTCATCCCATAATTTATTAACTCTAAATAGGTTTAAATCAAAAGAAGATGTTCTTTGTTTACCATCTAACAATTTTTGTGCCTGTAAATCTTCATCAAAAAATGAACTATTTGTCATTCTCAATGTGTGTTTGACATTAGATAAGTCACCTAATTCACCACAATTAAATCTTTCTTGTAAATCAGTTACGTCAAAATATAATAAATGTCTTGTAAAATCTTCCTGTGTCTCTTTACCACCATAATATAATTGTGCAATAGGATTTCTTCCTGTATTAACTTGAGTACCAAATATAATAGTGTTATTTTTATCTATGTAAGTTCTAGTTACCATACCTTTTTAATTATAAATATCTTAATTACTACGAATGTTCTCATTTAATATTTTATTTAAATCAAATCTTAAAACATCTGTAGTAGTAGTACTTGGATCTGCAGGTAACCCATGATATGGGTGTACATGTAGTGAAACGTATTTTTTAACTAATTCTAAAAATTCTACTAAAATATCACCATAAACTATTGGGTGTGCTTCGTTATTAATAGTTTCTTGTTCTTCACTAGTAATTAAACTTTTAGGGTCAGTCAAATTAAATGTGTGTGGTCCTTCATGACTTAGTAGATTAATTCTAGAACCTACCACATTAATAACACTAGTAGTTTCTGTAGTATTATCTTCTGATATTTTTACTGTTTTTATTTTTTTTGTAACTGGAACTGTTTTTGCATTAGTATAAATATTATCAGTACCGCCATATGATTTTATTAAATCGGTTGCTTCAGATTTTAATCTAAATTTTTTACTTAAAGTTTGTGTGTTAATATAATTTTTTACTGTTTCTAATGCTCTATACCTAGAATCACTACCAGTAAAAGATGTCTTATCTACTAAACTACTAATTAATTGACTATTATTTTTAACATTATATACATAAATAAAAACTTCCGTCCTATTTATATCATCTTCACTATATCTATTAGAATCTGTTAAATCATTAGAAAGTGCAACATCTAAATTAGTGTAAGTAATAAATGTTGCAACAACACTTAAATCAATACTTTCTGTTCTAAATTCGGTAATTTCTTCTTCAACAACATCTCTTTTAAGTTCTTCCCCACCATATTTTAGTTGTATATAACCTAAATTAATGTCATTAAATTTATTAGGTTTACCATCTAAACTTTTACCTACCCTAAACCACATTTCTTTGTTTTTTTGGATTATGTCGGTATTGTATCTACCTTGTAGTATGACATCATCATCATTACCTATAACACCTGTTTCAATTTTAGGGTCTTTTAGTTTTGATGGTCCGTCAGTAAAAATATTAACACTAGATTCTGAAGGATCATTAGACAATTTTGTTGGTTGACTAATCACAGGACCAATCCAAAACCTTTTACTAGTAAACTGAGCGTTAGGTAAAGTATCTTTATAGTCATACTGAAAAAGTAATACACTCTCACCTGGTTTAGGTAAACTAGATAAGTACATAGGAATTAAAGGTGTTGCAGGTAAAGCCTCTTTTTCCCCTTTTATTTTTGTTAGAATTGTACCCGATTTAGTTTTATCTATAATAGATTCTACTTTAGCTTCCCTAATTATAGGTATCTTATTTATATTTAAACTATTCTTATCAAATTCACTCATTACTCTTCCCCTTTATACCTTTTACTCAAAATTTTATTCCCATATAAATACTCTTTTTCAATATCTTCTAACTTACTAGATAATTTAATTATTTTATCTTTTATTGTGTTTTGTCTTTGTATTAAATTTTCTAACTCCATCTTTATTGATGTGTTATTTATTTCTTCCCATTTTATTTTATTATTTCCCATTAAGTTTAATTTATCTAGCAACACCAACTACTTTAGTTGAGTTAGTGGTTAATCCTTGTACTACTATTGGTCCACCTGCATTACCACCAGTGGCAGTTATTGGTGTTCCAGGTGGAATGGCACCTTCTATACGCATTTTAGTTAAAATTGCATTAGTTATTTCTTCTACTCTAATAACCTCCATCTGTAAATCAATATTTGAAGCACCACTATCTAAAGGTAAGATACTAATACCAATTTCTTTTTTACGTTCTATAATTTTTGATGCAATATCTATTGCACTTAAACCTTCTCTAAATTGTGCACCAATTAATATTGAATTTTTATCAATCGGTGTAACACCTGAAGGTACTTTAAATAATCTTTTTATTAATTGTGAAATAAAAACTAGTGTACCTGCAACACCTAATGCTTTTGCTATTTCGTTATTACTTCCACCACATCCTTCAGCCATAATTTTAATTTTTTTTTAATTGTTATTAATCACAGAACCTATTTTTTTTATTAAATTGTAGGTTTATGTTATTTAAAGAATCTAAATTAATTTTATCTGTAAAACCTCTAGCTTTGTCAACTATATTTTCTCCTTTACCTAGTAACTCATTTACAGTTTCTAATTGTTCATTTACGAAACCAGGTAGTAGACTTAATCTAGATTTTATATAGTTAATATGTTTTTCTTTTATTTTTTTTGTTATAGAACATATAATTAAATTTTTTAATGTTTTAATAACCATAGGTAGTAAGAAATCATATATTAGTTTTCTTAATATTTCTGCAATCAAACACCTAATAATACATTCATACTCTTTTAATTGTGCTTTTACACCATCTCCATCAACAGGCTTACCATTGACTAAATAGTAAAATAAATTTAACATAACTAAATTTTTAGGTGATAAAACTAATTTAGTTAATGCAATTTGTAATGAACTAATAAAATTAGCTAAAAATTCAGCAGATGCACCTTTCAAATCTAAAGAAGAGGATTTAACGTTTTGAGTTGACTCTTCTATTAACTTATTTACAGATTCAGTATAGGTATTAATCTTACTTTGTAGTGTTGTAGAATTTTTTAATTTTGTATTTATATCACTTAAAGTTTCGAAAGAAATAGTACTAACATCTTTTCCACAACAATTTCTATATTCTTTTACTCCAGATTTTTTTTGTTTAACCTTTTCTTTTATAAAAGATAATTGTGTAGAATCAAAAGTATAAAAACTTTCATCAAAAGTAATTTCAAAATTATCCACACCATTTTCTATGTAATCATCTATCGCAGTTTCTGTTTTTACAACTTTATTTAAACATTCATCTGGTAAATCTATTTTATTTGTAAGTGTACCATATAATATGTCGACAACGTTAGGTATTACTTTATCAACATCAAATAAAGGTTGTTGACTACTAAAATAATCAACTAAAAAGGTTATTATACTAGAATTTTGGTATGTGGAGTTAACTACTCTAAAATTAAAAACTCTAGGTCTAGCTTCTATATTTTGATAATTAACAGTCCCATCGTTTTTTATGAAAGCGGTGGGGCTATTTTCATAATATCTAGCCTCAAAAATTTCTTTACCATTTGTAGGGTCTTTCCATATTAATGGGTCACCATTTAATTGTATTACTTCCCATAAAAATGCAGTTATATCATTATCTTTATCACCATCATAAAATAATTTACCCGTTTCTGTATTAGGGTCTGCAGCAAAAATACATGTTAAGTCAATTTTATTTAATTCTATATTAATACCTAATCCCTCAACACCTGAACCCTGTACAGGTGAACCATTTTCGTAAACTATAGAACTTGGTTGAATCTGAAACAACCAATCAGGAATAACAGGTTCTATTTTACACGCATAACAACTTTTAATTAATTCTACCATTTTAACAGATAAGTCTTCAGATAATGGACCTAGTTGTTCTACTAACCAATTTATTACCTGCATTCTCATCTCTTCAAAATTGATACCTGATATTAACGCTAAAATATCTAATAGTAAGTCAACTACTTTTTGAGATGGACTTAAATTACTATTAGGTATTAAATTGGGAACACTTAAATCAGGTAAATTATTACAAACAGTTTGATTTAAAGATATAAATTCTAATATTTGTCTTTTTATATCTTGAAAAAGATCTTTTGGTTCACATACGACATTTCTAAATTTTTCTCCCATAATTTATTAATCTACATCGTAATCGGTATTCTTATTTTTAGCCTTATCTTTAAATAACTCTCTTAGAATATTTTTATCTTCTTCTGTTATACTATTATCAGTAGTACTTTGACTATCATCACTTTTTGTTGATAATATTTGAGTTTGTAGTTTTGCTAATGCAATTTTTTTATCTACAGTACTTTCTAATATCTTAATAGTTTCATTATTAACTTTACCTATTTGATATTCATCGTTGGTATCGTCTATCTCCGCTCTAGTTTTTCTTTCATTTAACTCTTTACGGGCATTATTCATAATGTTGTTACAATCATTATAAATTTCTTGCATTAATTCTTGTAAACTATTCTTATCTAAATTAATTTTAGTTTTTTTTGGTCTTGCCATAACAATTGTTTTATTATAAATATCTTTTGTTTAATTTTTTATAATAAATCCTTATCTATTTTGTCGTTTTTAATAAGTCCGTACATCTTTTTAAACCTTCTCATACCGACTCTAATGTCTTTAGTGGTTAAATCAGTCATTTCCCTTATATATGAAAGTATTAAATTTTTATTGTATTTATTACCACTACCTACTTGTTCGAAAATTGTTTCCCAACTATCTAAAATCTTAATTAATGCTTCACCAACTTTTAATTCAGTTTCTGAGACTTTAGTATGTTGTAATTCTCCTTTAATACTTGCAGATATTTCTTTAATGAAATCATCTAACTGCATTTTATGATCATCGATACTATATATCTGATCATCCATTGTTTCTACAGTTTTATATACATCTTCGTAGGAAAGATCAGACTTCATTTTTTTATCGTCTTTAATAAGTTGTCCTAAAAGATAGTGTTTACATATTGTACCAAAATAAGAATAAGCTTTTTTATTCTTATCTGGTTTAAAATTATGCATTTTTGTCACTAAAAAAGACAATGTATCTGCGTGTACATCTTCATAGTCATATTCTTTCCTATACAACTTATATCTACGTATGATGGACTCAACCATCTTGTTTATTGGGTATCTTAGAAATTCATTATAAATTTTATTTCTTTCACTATATGACTCACTTGTTAAAAATTTAACTACTGCTTCCTCCTGTTCAGGTCCAAAATATAAATTCGATGTTCTCTTCCGACCCCTCTTTTTGGGTTCTTCTGACATCATAATTTATTTATACCTCATATGTTATTTCTCTATCTTCAGTGAAAAAATATTCTTTTTTTGCTTTGTTTACCCAAAACTTACTCTCTAAAACATCTATAGTAGATTTATATTCTACAAATAAAGAACCTTCTCTATTGTTAGTATGTTTATAACCCAATTTAGGTATTACCATAATAGGTACTGACTTATACGTCATTCTTAATAAAAACTCATAAGTGAATGTAAGTTTCATATTAGATTTTAAACCTCCGTTTTCTAAGAATAACTCTTTATTAACTATCATCCCATCAAAGTTAAAGTTTTGAACTCTTTGTAATGTATTATTATCTAAACGTCCAATCTCTTCTGAAAATTCTTTTGCCCACACACTCTCATTTGTAAATGATATAAATTTACCATTTTCATCTGTTTCATAAACGATTGGTAAGAAAACTCCTACTTCTGGGTATGCATCAATGTATTCAACACCGTTTTTAATCCATATTGGGGAGACTTCATCGTCATACTCAACAAATGTGATGTAGTCACCTGTACTTTGTTCTACACCATAATTAATTTGTGATTGAAAGTCGTAATTACCTGTTTCATTTTTAATTACTTTAGTTACATCCTTTAAATTCCCAAAATCATATTCATTTAGATAATCATTCAAATCTTTATCATCAGATGTAACAAACAAAACCTCAAAGGGTTTTTCTTTTTGATTTTTAATGCTCTCAATACATCCAACAATATAATTTTGTTCTAATTTGTGTACTGGTACTATTACTGTAATATTTGCCATTTTTTTATTTTATTTATTATTTGTTATCTACCTTGTCCTTTATAAGTTTTTTTATAAAGTTTACTAGTTTTTGTTTTACTAGTTTTTGTTTTTGCGTGTACACCTTTCCTTTTTTTAGTAGGATTTGGTGAATATGAATTAACTACTCCTCTAGCCATTTGTCTCTGTATTTTCTGTTGTTACTTCACTTTCTTTTTTCAGTTGTGTATATGTAGCTTCTAATTCTACAATTCTTCTTTTAAAGATTTCATCATATACTTCGGAAATAATTTTATCAGATTCTTCTGTAGTATATTTATCTTCCCATTCTTTCATACCATTCATAACATTTTCAGGTAAAGCATCTTCTAAGAAAAGTCCTACCATTGTTGCAACGATATCAGGAATTGCATTCATATTTGGTGTCCATATTCCATTATCATTTAGGTTTAGGTTACCATTATCGTCAACTTTACCCATCCATTCTGGTACCATTCTAGGTATCTTACCAATTACTGGTGTGTTAGATTTCATACATTCCAAAGGGAAGGTACCAAAACTAGATAATTCATCTATCCAAACACCTAAGAAAGATTCTGCTAGATCTTTAGCAAACATTTCTCTAGGTAATCCTGACATATCTCTAAATGTTACAAATCTATAATGTGGGTATTTTTGGTAAAATACTTTTACAATTTTTAACAACTCTCTTTTATCTCTAGCTACCATAGCAACTGTGGGTACTTTAGGTTTATCACTATCCTTAAAGAATGAAGGAATACCTACTGGTATAATATCAGTTCTTAAACCTCTAAATACTGAATTTGCGTAACTAGCTAAATTTTGATTAGTGGTAATAACATCAGTAATACCAAATTGTTCCCATCCTTCTCCGATCTCTAACATTTCGAAAATATATTCGTAAGATTGTAAGAACACAATTCTTTTACAAGGAAAGTTTGCAGTTTGTTTAATGATACTAGCAAATGCCTCTGGTATAATAACAAAGTCAGAAGGGCCAACCTGTAATTTTTGTGATTCGATGGAAACGTGCGGTAAGTTAGCATATTCTTCTCCTAACCATTCGGCAATTCCCATACCTTCTTCATCTTCTCTAAGTTTATAATCATCCTTATCGTGAAGGATTTGAGCGTTATATCCTAACTCTCTTAATTTTTTTACGTGTTCGTAAATTGTTGCGACACCTGCAGTTGGATTACCTTTGGTGTCAATAGTGAAAAAATATATACCGAAATCTTTGTTAGTGATTTTATCGATACCATCTTTAATTTTGTCTAATTGTTCACTCATATCATTTTTATTTTTTTATTATTATAATTCTTTAAGTATTCCTTTCATCAATAGGGTGTTGAAAGCAATCTTAAATGGTATTGTTGCAGAATTTAATGCCATAATACCCATTTTATTATCTACCTCTTCATTATACATCATGATACCACCTATCATTTCACGATACATTTCGTATTTCGTAACGTCAATATGTAAACCACCCATATCAGGGAATGGTTGTTCTATTTCTACATCACCTTGACCTTCGTTTACTTTAATTGGTGGTGCTTCTGATTCTATTCGAACTATTTCTGACAATCTATCTATGTCAAGGTATAATTCTTTACCTGCAATTTCTAATAATAAGTTATCCATACGATTTTTTTATAAGTTTAGTACTAACCCACTAATAAGTAAATGTTATATGTCTTCAAATCCAATAGTTTCTGTACCTAATATTTTTTCTAACAATTTTTTATCGTCTAAAAGTTCTTTTAAATCTACAATAGTATAATCTGAATTACACATTTTATTGTAAGTATTAATTACTTTTATTGATATCTTATCTAATGGTTTAGAAAGTAAAGTATCAGGTGAAGCGGTTATTAAAACATCCACATAATCCCATTTTTTTTCAAAATCTCTAACGAAGATAATATTGTTTACTTTTGACGATAGTTTAGATAGAAAAAACAATGTTGCGGGTTTACTATTATTTAATTCTTTACTGATTATAAAAGGAGTGTGTCCCATATCCTCAATTATGTTATGTAGTTGGTTTAAATGTTCTACTGAATTGATTTTAGTTTCACCAGCGTGCCCAAATATTTCTAATGATGAGTCTACATACATAAACTTATTCAATTCTTTAGTGCCACCAGTAAATTTAAACCATTTTAATAAATCTAGATCTTTTATATCTCTTTCGAAAGGTTCTTCACCTTCTTCTAATTCTTCTGGGTAATATTTATCATATACAGACTCAAACTTAGTGATAAAGTCTCTAACTACCCCATCAATTGTTATTCCTATTCTCATCTTCTTCTACTTCGTATATTATTATTAAATCTTTTTTAGATATCATTTTTACATTAGAAAAGTATTCTATTGCGTCACTTAAACATATTTGTGTTGTTCTATTTATTACATCACCATCTTTTGTTTTTAATACGTATTGTTTCATCTTAATTTTCTAATAAGTCAAATGTTTCTTCTATTATTCTAATAATTGGGTTTCTAACAACATCATTAGGATTTCTTAGTTCTACACAACCAAAGTTTTCTATATTGTTAAACTTATCTATAATTACCTCCAAAGAACTATCTTTTTTGTTTCTAATATCTTTTTGTTTAACATCCCCCAAAATAATCATTTTTGAGTTATCTCCTATACGTGTCATTAAAGTTCTCATATTATCCACAGATATGTTTTGTGCTTCGTCAACAATTATAATAGTGTTATCAATACTTCTACCTCTAACAAACGCTAAGGGTTGTAAATTAATCAATCCTAACTCTCTAAGTTTGCGAGTTAAAGACTCACCAATAATTTTTTCAAAATTATCTATAAAAGAACCCAAATAAGGGTCAAATTTTTCATTTAAATCACCTGGTAAACTACCTAATTCTTCACCCCTTAACTGAGTAATAGACTTAACCAAAAGTATTTTTTTATATTTACTTTTGGATTTTATTAATTTCAATGCTTCTGCACAAGCGATAAAAGTTTTACCAGTTCCTGGTAATCCAGAAACAATACTAATCTCATTATTTCTTATTGACTCTCTTAATTTACCTTGATTTTCATTTTTACACTTATAGTGTACCGACATTGATGTGAGGAATTTATCTTCCTCTTGATTTTTTCTATAAACAAATTCCTGTATTTCTCTGTAATCTTCTTCAGAAATTTTTTTATTTCTTCTTCTACTCATATATTAAATTTATTATATAATTATAATAATTAAAGTTTATTTACTATAATTTTTTAACCAATATTCTACCATTTCATCTAACATAGATTTAAATGTGTATTTAGGTTTCCAACCTAAATCACCTCTTATTTTTTCTGAGTCACCTTTTAAATCATGTAATTCTTCTGGTCTCATATGTTTTTCATCAATTACAACGTAATCTCTAAAATCTAAATTTAAACTATTAAAAGTGTATTCACACAAATCTTTTACAGAATGTGATATTCCAGTTGCGCAAACATAATCATCAGCTTTATCCGTCTGCAACATTAACCACATAGCTTCAACATAATCTTTAGCGTGTCCCCAATCTCTAGTAGCGTCTAAATTACCTAAATGTAATTTTTTTTGTAACCCCAACTTAATTCTAACGGCAGCTTTCACAACTTTATTAGTTACAAAGTTAGTTCCTCTTCTTGGTGATTCATGGTTAAAAAGAATTCCATTCCATACTTTCATGTCATAAGAATTCCTATAATTTCTAGTTATATTATATGAAAAAACTTTAGCACAACCATAAGGTGATACGGGACTTAGAGGTGTGGTTTCTCTCTGAAACCCATCACCATCTATATTATTACCAAACATTTCAGATGAACTAGCTTGATATATTTTAGAATTAGGTGAAACCATTCTAACGGCCTCTAAAAGATTAAGTGTACCTAAACCTGTCGAATTAGCAGTATAAATTGGTTGGTCAAAACTAACCCTTACATGTGATTGTGCAGCTAAGTTATAAATCTCATCAGGTTGCACTTTTTGTAAAACCCTAACTAAAGATGCCATATCCGTTAAGTCAGCGTACTCTAAATTTAATTTATCAAAAATATGATCAATTCTAACTGATTGTGTTTCAGAAACAGAGTTTCTTTTTACAATACCCCAAACCTCATATCCTTTATCTAAAAGTAGTTCAGCTAAATATGAACCATCTTGTCCGTTAATTCCTGTTATTAAAGCTTTTTTACTCATAATCGTTAATTATATTTACTATTTTATCTATATCTTCTTTTGATAAGTCCTGATGGTTAGGTACGTAAAAACCTTGTTTATCTAATAATTCACAGTTTTCTAAATTTCCGTCAACCCTACCCAATTTTCTCTGTCTACCATACCACATTGGTTTATTTGCCATGTTACCAGCAATTAAAGGTCTAACTTCTACACCTTCATCTTGTAAATCTCTAATTATATCGTTTCTCATTGGGTGTAAAATTGGTATTGCAAAACTAGAAACATAATCGTTTGGTTTTTCTTCTAAGTGTAACTGATTAACCTTTAACTTGTCGATATAGTATTTAAAGTTTTCTCTTCTTTTTGAAGAATAATTATCTAACTTATCTATCGCCCTTAAACCAATGAAGGCTTGTAAATCGGTAGAACGAAGATTCATTCCTGGTAGATAAAAATTATACAAACCATCAAAATCAGAACATCCATAAGATTCTCTTATGTCTTTTTGTACATCTGAAGGTAAGTCTCTATCCCATCCATGACTTCTCATCATTAACATTTGATGATAAAACCCCTCATCATTAGTATTTATAAAACCACCCTCAATGGTGGATAAATGATGACCAAAGTACATCGAATAAAATGATGCAAAACCAAAAGAACCTAAATATTTATCTTGATACTTAGAGCCCATACTTTCACAAACATCTTCTAATAATATAACTCCGTATTTATCACATAAATCAACAACTTTTTTCATATTAGGCACTAAACCTAATGGTGAGACTAAAATAAATGTAGAAGGATTTTCTTCTATAAACAAATTTTCTAACGCTTCTAAATCACAAGACAAATCACTTAAATTACAATCACACATAAAAGTATCATACCCTAATAACATGGGTGAACTTACGTCAGTTGCCCAACTCAATGATGGTACAACTATTTTTAAGTTTTTTAATCTGTTTGTTTCTTTTAATGTTGCTAATGTTAATAAAATAGAAGACGAACCAGAATTAACAAATACTGAATATTTCGTACCTATTTTTTTAGCCCATTTTTTTTCTAACTCCCAAGTTAAATCACCTTTGGTTAATCTAGGTATCTCATCTTGAGATAACCATTCTATTAGGGAGTTTATATCATCCCTATCTATCGTATCACTTACTAATTTTATCATAAACTTTTTTTATTCCTTCACCTAAAGGTAATGTTTTAAACATAGGAAGTAAAGACTTTAACTTATCTATACTTACATCTTTTCTGTATTGTCCATCAGGTTTAGTGGTGTCAAATATTAATTTAGTTTTTTCTAAATCACAACTTTTTAATGCAATTTTAGCCATTTCTTCTATCGATAAGTTATCTTCAGTTGCCACATTAAAACTTTCATATATGTTTTTTTCTAAACATTCTTTAATAACCCAAGCTAAATCATCTGAATGCATAAATTGCCTTAAAGGTTTACCTGATCCAAATAATTCTAATCTATTACCTCCCTCTTTTTCCATTTTAACTATTTTCTTAACTAGTGCAGCTATGAAGTGACTATTTTCACCAAACTTATCATTTTCACCATATAGATTACATGGTGTTAGATATTGGTATTTGGTTCCGTATTGTTTGTTATAGGCATCTATTTGTACCGCTAAACATCTTTTAGCGTAACCATACGAAAAATTTGTTGGTGTTGGTGGTCCTAGATGTAGAGAATCTTCTGTCATTGGATATTTATCTACTTTGTCTGGATATATACAGGTACTTAAAATACCAATAAACCTCTCTACACCTGTCAAGTGTGACCATTTAAGAATATTAGTGTTCATTATTAAATTTTCCTCAAAATAGTCAACTGGATTATTAATATTGTCTATTATTCCACCCACCTTTGCGGCTAAGTGTATAACTACATCATATTTTTTTTGTTTCATATGAAACTCTACCTCTTTTTCATTTAATAAATTTAATTGGGTGGAAGAATAATAATCACCATTAGACATTATTTTTTGTAGACTCTTACCTACCATACCACTACCACCTGTTATTAAAATGTTACTTTTCATATTCCATTATTACACTTTTAATTTCCATATTATCTCTTTTAATTATTTCACCATATCCTGTAACAATAAAACCTAATTTTTTGTAGATGTGTTTAGCCCTTTCATTATTTTCTAAAACTTCTAATTTAATTTTAATAATATCAAACTCATTGAAAAGTTTTTTAATGAATTTATTATAACATAACTGAGCCAAACCAAACCCCCTATAATTAGGGTGAATATCACAACCTAAGTACATTGTTTTATTTTCATCATCCCAATTAGATGTTCTAAAATACCCAATAGACTTAGTACCTAACTGAATCATATAAAATTTAGGGTTGGTTTCGTTAAACCATTTAGTAGCATCTTCTAACAAAAACTTTGTATCGTTGTGTAGAAATTCGGTTGATTGATTTCTAACCTCTAAAAAGAAGGGTAAATCCTCCACTGTCATCTCCCTAAAGTTCATGTGATAGTTTAATAATTGGTTTGGTGCGAATATCATCTTGGTCGTATCTACCTTACCGTATTCGATTACACTAGTACCAAAGTATGGTACGCTAAATTCTGAAGTAAAATCAGTGAACTTGATACCACAATCATGTAATAATTTAGCGAAATTTTTATGACATTCATTACCATCAGAATTATTAATAATTTTTATTGGTTCGTCCTTTTGATTGTATATTTGTTGAAAATTTTTAGTTGATATCAACCCATTTGAAACGCTACAACCACCATTAGCTTCACCATTAAAGCCTAACCCACAATAAGAACATAAATATGAATCATCATACTTCCTTTTTAATAATTCAGTATCAAAATTATCTAAATGTGGTAAATAATCATCTTCACAAAAAATATAATAATCAAAATTATCTTTATATTTTTCATAAGTAAAAAATAATTGACCATATGATTGACCTAGATTGTCATGTTTTTCTAATATCACAACTTCACAACCTAACTCATCGACTAACCCTTTAATGTCATAGTAATCTTCTGACATACCATTAAATATGGGTTTAACTATGGTGATTTGGGTTAAATTATGTTTAAGTGTTGATAATTTAAGTATATGGTCTTTTAAATAATTATTATTAGGTATTCTCCTGTTACCAGACCATGTAGCTATTACATAATTTATTTTATCCATTTTTACGTATAATAAATAAATTTTCCCAAGCTTTGTTTATATATCCAGATATATTGCTTTCGTCAATATCAATGAATTTATTTTCTTCAATACTAAAGTCACATAATTTATAATTTTCAGTCTCATTTAAGAATGAAATAATGTCGTTTAAATTTTTACCTTGTTCTAACATACAATCACCATATTCAAATTGTAAACATAAGAATCTGTTATTTTCAAACATTTTTTTCATCCCTAACATAACTTCAAGTTCATGTCCTTCAGTGTCAATTTTTACAAACATTTCATTTTCACTATCAATATTTAAAAAATCATCTATAACAATAGTTTCAACATTTATTTTATTATGTTTTAGATTTTTAAAAACTTTTCTAAAATTAACTGAAGATAAACCTTCTAATCCAACATCATTTGACACTATTTCATAAAATTCAATAACACCAGATTTATCCGAACAAGCTTTATTAAAAACATTCACCTTATTATTGTTATTAAATTTTCTTAAACATTCGTTATAATTTTTTTGAACTGGTTCAAAAGCATATATAAATTCAATCCTATCATTTAATATGTTTAATAAAGATTCCGTATAAAAACCTTTATTAGCCCCAACATCTAAAATAATATATGAACCATTATCATGGTTTTTTAACCAATTTAAAACAGCTTGTTCCTTTACTGATATTATTTCCATATTACCATCCTTTTTTGATACATTCTACTATGTATTCTCTTTCTTCTTTACTTACCCACCATCCAACTGGGATTGCAGTAAGTTTACCTTTTATTTTATCTAAATTTGGTAGTTGTGTTCTATATTCAGATAAACACGAATGAATATCATTCCTTTCATGTACTTGTGATGTCGCAATTCCACATTCTTTCATATATTTAGCAAAATCATCTTTACGATCAACAAGAAGTGAATATATCCAAAAAGCAGAATCCATCTTTGATTCTCTCTCTAATAGAGTAACACCATCAACACCTTTTAATGATTTATCATAATATTGACCATTTTCTTTATGTTTTGCTATTACGTTTTCCTCAACCTCAGCTAAATTAGACATACCAATGGATGCACTAACATCATTCATATGGAATTTAAACCCCCACTCTGAAATATCGGCTTCACATCTAAAATCTTTTCTATCAGATTCTCTATCAATACCATACCACCTAAGTAGTTTAGCTCTATTGTAAAGTTCTTTATGTGGTAACACTAAAGCACCTCCATCAACAGAAGTCATGTGTTTAATGGCTTGAAAGCTAAAGGTACAGATGTTACCATGACTACCAATAGGTTTTCCGTTGAATTTGGAACCTAAAGCATGTGCACAATCTTCGATAATAGCTGGTTTAAAACCATACATTCTTAGTGCTTTTTCTTGAATAACTTTTAGTTTATCTAAATCCATAGGATATCCACCCCAATGAACTAAGAAAATGACTTTAGTTTTAGGTGTAATTTTCCTAGCTAAATCATCTAAATCCATATTAAGAGTTTTAGGGTCAATATCAACCCATTTAATGTTTAACCCATTAGCTAAAATTGGAAAATTAGTTGCCGTACACGTAAGGGGCGTTGCTAAAACTTCATCACCATCTTCTAAACCAGGCCAATTCGAATCACTATATATACCCCCTTCATACCCCTTAACAAACTTTGCTGGTTTTTTAAGTAGATGTAAGGCTAAGTGTTCTCCAGAAGTTGCGGAGTTAACAGTTGCTACATAATCGTTATTGAAGAAGTCTTTTAATTTACCTTCGAACTCGTCTACTACTGGACCTTGACCTATAAATCCAGACTCCAGTACTTTTGTTGCTGCTTTTGGCGCTTCTTTAGACATATAAACTTTAAAAAGTGGAATGTTATGTTTCATATTTACAAATTTTTAATTCTATTATACATTGTAGGATAATCTTTTATATCCTTACTATTATTAGTTATGTCGTGTTTCGCAAACACGTATTTTTTTTCTTCATTTTTAATTGAATTTTGTAGTGTGTTAGACACACCCTCAGTTCTAAGTCTTTGTACAACCATTTCTTTTGGTAATAAAAGTGGTTTACCATATTTCTTATATAAATAATAATAAAACTCAACATCATTCAACCAACATAAATCTTCATCGAAGAAATTACCATCATTTTTAAAAAATATAACGCTAGGACCACTAACAGTGTTATTACCATAAAGTATCGATACTGGGTCATCATAGTTAGGTGATAATGGTCTAACTAAACTATCTGTGTTATCTTCATAACAATGGTAAGTCCCAAAAGCACCCCAACTATAATCACCAATATTTTCCATTATATATTTTAAAGCGTTTTCCGAATGAAAATAATCGTCTTGAAAAATTGTTTTAATATACTCACCATTCGATTTACTAATAGCAAAGTTTAAGTTTTTAGCGGCACTACCTATCCCACTATCATTTTTATAATACGTTAAGTTTAAATGTTCCCAATTCTCACATTCATCTTTAATTATAGAACTATGTGAATGATCTGATATGATAATTTCATAATCAGTGTAGGTTTGTTTTTCAATACTCTTTAATAAAAAATTAAGCATGTAAACTCCCATACTTTCTCCATTAGAATATTTTAACTCTGTTGTTGGTATACAAATAGATATCATCATTACACAATTTTTATCCATGAAGTCGGAGGTACATCTTCGTTAGAGTGAGTGTGTACAAACCAAGTCTTCGGTGTTATAACTCTCTTATTTGGATTCATATTTAAATAAGAACCCCACCATGAGAATGTTGAATTAGCGGTTATATTATCTTTACATAAAGACATTAGGTACATATCAAGGAAATCTTTTTGCCCTTCAATAAAGGTTGCATTTATATTAGTAAAATTATCTTTACACCAATATATATCGTCAGAGAAAATAACAAAGTGTTTATCTCTACCAACCACATCAATAGCCTTATTATAATAATCCATATTTAAACGGTTATAAAAATTAACTTTTAAGAAATCACCTCTCCTAACGTGAATACTACAAGTGTTTTCATCATTTACAATATCTGAAAATTTCATAGTCAAATACCTGAGTGTGTTATCGTCAATACTAAATAAATCTAAAATTTTATCTTCATTACCAGACCAATATTTTTCTGACTGGTAGTAACCATCAATTAATATCCTTTCTGAGTAAGGAATTGGTCGATAGGTTAATGATTCGTATTTGTAGTAAGTATTATGTGAGACATTATTTCCGACAGGAATTTTCCTGAATATGTTTTCACTATAAGTGTTCCAATGTGAGTGCACTTGCATCATTCTATTTTCGTCAACTGTAAATTCCACATCGTTATCTATAGAAAGTGAATAACCCACTGCAATTTGAAACAAATAATTACCTAAACCACCTTTTAAATTACTAATAACCATTAATCTATAATATTTTCACTGATAACTAACCAGTCATCAAATTGTTTATTTAAAACGTCTGCAGTCCACTCTTGATAATTACCCCAACCTTTTCTTTTCATTTCCTCACTTTGGCGTGTTGCATAATGTTTGTATTTGTTTATTAATACTTCCCTATTTAGATACTTATAATGAAGTAACTTAATACCAGTATCATTTACACTAATAACGTTACCATTTGGTTTTGCAGTGTGACTACCAGGTGCAAAATTACTTTCACTTATTTCAGACGGTTTAAATATACAAGGTTTTGAATAATCTGGTTTTAAATAACCATTTTTTATTTCTTCATATATTTGACCATCAGTACTTGGTAATTCTTCAGTCATCATCTCATAACCAGTGGCTAAAATATGTGTCGAATGTGTATTTTTAAGTACTTCGACTAAATTAGGGTGATATATTAATTCATCAGTATCAACAACGATAACCCAATCAGCATCAGAATTTTTCCAACAATTGTTTCTTATATTCATTAATACCGATTCTTCAAATTTACCATTGGTGTCAAAACTTACCATTTTTATATCTCCAGATTCTTCTATAATGTTTATAGAATTATCAGTAGACATATTATCATAAATTGTTATATTTCTAGCGAATTGTTTGTAATGCCTTATAAAATAAGGTAATATTATTTCTTCGTTGTAACAAGTAGTGAAAACATCAATAGTCATAAATACAATTATAAGAGTTATACATTACAAAGTCAATAAAGAATAAGATTTTTTATTTTTTACATATCCCACATAATAGTTCACCTTACCAATATTAACTTTATGATCATTTAGTGGATTTTGTTCATTATATATGTAGTTAATTTCATCCATAAATTTATAATGTTCTTCACCTGACATCTCTAACATAGGATACATAAAAGACAAATCACCCGTTGTGGTCCAATAGTATCCATCATCATCATATAAATCTTCTCTTTTAATATTTCTCCATAAAAATATTTTCCAAGTTCTTAGATGTGATGCAGTATATGATTTTTGTCTTAGGTTTTGAATATCTTTAACTGGTTGTGAAAATCCCATTCTACCATCAGAATATCTAAAACATCCATTAGCTATCCATATGTCACCACTATTATAATGATTATTTACCCTTTCAAAAACTTTATTATCTGGTAACCAATCATCACCATCTACTTCTACAAATATATCTTCATCATCAATACCTTCAGTGTCCCTACAAATTAAATCGTAGTTACCACCTTGATATCTTTTTTCTTTATTCCTAATTAAAATAAATCTATCATCTCCTTTAATGAAATTTTCTACAACTTCTGCAGAATTATCTGTAGAAATATCATCTGTTATATAACAAATAAAGTTTTCATATGATTGTGACATTATAGAAGCTAATGTTCTTTCTACAATTTCACTACTATTATATAAAGTTACACCTACTACTATTTTCATATAACACTATTATATTCTTCTATTATTTCAGAAACTATGTTTTCTGATTTATATTTTTCTACATCAGAAGGAACATCATTCAATTCCTTACTTATTATATTTCCTTGTTCATCTATTTGATATATCCACCCAGATTTACCACACAACCAACCTTCAATTGTTGTTCTACCCATAAGTATACTCGCAGTTTCTTCACATTCTTTTACATAACGTTCAACATCCCAAGTAGAGTCATAATATTTTACATTGTCATTAGATAATAAATCATCTAAATAATCCGATTTATTAGTACCAACTAACCAAAGTTCTTTATTATTTTCTTTAGTATAATTTACTAAATCATATATCGTATTTTTTCTCAGATAATCTATTGTACCAACAAATAGAACGAATGGTTTAGTTTTTACATTATCATATATTTTAAACCTATCACCATCTATAGGATTATAAATCACACTTATTTTATCTTCAGATATATCCCAACCATTTTTAACAAAATCTTTAATACTTTCTCTAATAGTAATATATTTTTTTACTTTTTTATCCACAACAGGTTCCTCTAAATTAGGGATAACTTCAGAGTGTATTGTATTAACAAAAGTAAAATTAGGATAAACTTTTAATAAATGTTCACCTATCGGTTTATGATTTATATGAACTATATCATAATTAACCTCACTTATTTTATATAATTTGCCTTCTTCAGATAATTTTTGTCCATTAGTAGTATTTAGAGCCCATTTACCATCACCTAATTTAAAACCTGGTGGTTCTTTAATAGAATAACAGTTCACACCGAATTTTTTTATTCTTTGTACCATTTTAGGTCCGATATTAGAAACAATATCTACTTCACAATTTTGTTTTGTCAGTTCTTTCGCTAATTCATAAACATGTAATTCAGATCCTGTATAATCATTAAATAACAGACAACCAATTAAAACTTTCATTTTATTATTTTTACCAAAATACTTTTTTGCCTTTACTGGTAATATGTCTTTGAATTTTTCCGAAAATTCTTTTCTATTATTTTCCCACTGTTCATTAGTTTGTCCTATAGATAAATGTGTTACATCAATATCTGAAGTAACCCCCACTTTGACACCTTCTAAATAATTTCTAAAACAAAAATCAACTTCGTAAAAATGAAAACCATTTACTTCTTCATCAAAATTAGTTTTAATTTTATTTTTATCTACTGCGAAAAATAAACCATCTACAATTACAACATTATCTAAAAAATTAGATTTTTTTGGTGAGTACTTAGATAACCACCTATTACCATTATGTTTGTGATATACCTGCCCATACATATGGGATGGGTTTTCCCACCATTGTCCCGATATAGGTAATTCTCTAGACCCCGCAATACCTATTATACCATACTCTTTATTCTTAGTAAATGATTTTAATAATTTTTTACCCCAATTATTTGTCTCAAATATAATGTCATCATGACAAAAAACCACAATGTCATTTGTAGTTTCTTTTAACGCTTTATTATATAATTGTGTGAGAGAATATTCACCATTATTTATATACTGAATAACCTCTAGACCTTTATGGATTCCAGAGGTTTTCTTAATGTGTTCTATATGTTTTTCATTATCTTCTCTCGTTGAGAATACTACACTAATCATTTTTTAAATTTTTTAAATTCTTCTTCTGTTAGTTCATATTCTAATCTAAATTCTGTCGTTACATACTCACCAAAAGAATTAATATATACATTATAGTATTTACCATCGACAACAATATTACACCCTCTATTAGATTTAATACACATATCAAACAAAACGTCTTCTAAACTTTCAGAGGGTATTTTTGTTAATCTTTTCATCTTTTAAATTTAAATAATAATTCCTTATTTCTCTACCTAATTCCTTATCATTAGGATATTCTTGAATCAAATCTACAACATATTGCGCATCAAAACTAACTTTTCTATAGTATTCATTAACTACTTTTGTTTTTGTAGTATCATAAACATTGTCTTTAACTTGTCTATATTCGTTTAACGTTCTTTCTTTTGACATATATTAATTTTTATTGTTTACCTGTTGAACCAAACCCACCTTCACCTCTTTCGGTTTCAGATAGATTATTAACTCTAACTAATTTACTTATACCTTGTCCTACAACATTCATAATCACACCTTGTGCGATTCTTTCACCTGGTTGTATCGTATAATCTTCATTACTTAGATTTACCGATATTACACCAACTTCACCTCTATAACCCTCATCTACAGTTCCTGGTGTGTTTAAAACAGAAATACCATACTTTAACGCCATACCACTTCTTGGTCTAACTTGTAATTCTGTGTTCGTTGGTAATTCAAATCTTAATCCCGTAGGTACTAATTTTCTTTCCAATGGTTTAAGGGTAATTGGTTCAGAGATATACGCTCTTAAATCAAAACCACTATCACCTACTTTTGCATACTCAGGATCTGGATTATTTGAGTTATTAGTAAATGAAGTTTCAATTTTAAAGTCTTCTGAACTAATGTTTGAAACATCAAAGTCGTTGTTTGAGTTAAAGGATTCTAATTGTTCCATAAGACCCTTTAACTCATTTAATTCGTTCATTTGTTGATCTAAATTATCCATATTATCTTTTTTCTCCTTGTGGTAAAGTTGTGTGAGTTCCATCACAATATCCATTTGGGTCTGATGTTTGTCCACACCCACATTTTGGTCTTTCGTTTTCCATTTTAATTATTTTTACATTCTATTATTGCGAGTTCATTCGCCATTCTCAAAATGGTTGATAAAGTACTACCATACCACTTCGATTGTTTATCATCGTCAGTCTTATCATAATTAACTATTGACTGATATTCTTCCTCAGTTAGATTAACACCGAATTTCATAGTATAGTACGCAGATCTCTCACTTACTCTCATAGAAACTAAGTCTTCATTAAATTCATACATTTTACCTTGATTTTTTCTATGCCACTCTGATTCACAAGGTTTATATAATCTAACTTTCCCTAATTGGTGTAAGAAACAAACTTTAATAATGGATGTCTTATCTACCTTTTGGGTATTAGGTAAAATATCGTTTAAGTTTATTCCGTATTTTGTGACTTTAAGAATATAGTCTACTAACCCACCAGGAAATGCATTATACATACTTTCCATATTAGACGCTGGTGAAAAATATAAATCTTCTCCTAAATAATCTAATAATTCTTTTGTGAGAATATTATAAGTTTCATTAGTCTTATTAAATTTTTCGTTATTTTTAACTATCTTTTCTTTTAAATCCATTATTTACAAGTTTATTATAATAATAAGGAATTTATTTTACTAAGTCAACAACCTTAACTTTTTTTTCTGAAATTAATTTTTCATATAGCTCTTTCCTATTTTTACAAACAGATTTCATATCATATGTACCATTAACTGTGTTATATAAATTTTCACCTAATCTGGTAACTAATTCAGGATTTAATATCAATCTTTTTAAATGTGAATACCAGAATTTATGGTTTTTACTTGTTGGTATTAAGAATCCATTTGCATCTTCATTTATATCACCACCTTTTTCGTATGCGTTAACAACATCAATCTGATAAGGTCCAAAGTCTTGCGCTATTAATGCTTTCTTATGGAAACCAGATTCAATCACTTTTAATTGTGATTTTACTTTATTAAACGTACTTTCTTTAAGTGGTGCAAGTGATATATCGAAAAGGTTGTAATTAGAGGCGTATGAGGTAATAGGTTTAGTCCATACCCTTCTATAAGGTTCATTATTTACATTTTCATATTCTTTGTTTTCAAAAGATAATAAAAACTTTTTATAATCTTCACTAACTATTTTGTAATCATCGGTAAAAATTTTCTCATACTGGTACCATACAGATTCTTTTGGTTTAATAGGTCTTTGTTTTTGTTCTCCCGTTTTTGGATCTATCATAGTCATAGTACCTCTTAAATCGTACCCACATAAAACAAACTGTACTTTATCTAAAAGTCCATCAGTCTTTAATTTACCCATAATTCCTCTAAGAATCTCCAAATCTTTTATGTGTGAAGAACCACCTAACCAACCAATACGTACTCTATCACTTTTTTCTGTGTTACTCTGATATTGTTTTTCATTTGTATCAATTGCATTTGGTAGAACAAATACGTTTTTATTTAATTTAGAGATTTCATCTGCGAATACAGATGTTGTTGTAATAACATTTCTAGAAACTTTTATATTATTAGAAATCTTTTTATCTAAATTGTGTTGTTTAATAATTTGCCACGCTGGGTGATCGGGTCCTGGTGACCAATGATCATCAATATCCATAACAGTTGTGATACCTAATTCATCACACCTATCTAATAATTTAGGTAGGTTATCATAATCACCCAAAGTTCTGTGATAATGAATTAAATCATATTGTTTTAGGTAACTATCATTATTTAATTGTGGTTCGTAATCAATATCAACATGAAAATCTTTTGGGAAGTATTCTTCTAATTTAATGTGTGGTATTGTAGAACGATAATAACTTACACCAGTTCTATCACTGGGTACTACTAATACTTTAATCTTACTCATAATATAAACGTTTTTATAATAATAAGTATTAATGTTTAATTTTTAAATGATAAAAAAAATTGTTTAGAAATTTTGTACTAAATCACCTACTTTTTTGGGTTTACCTTTAAAAGTGTTATAAATTTTATTAACATCAATTACGCCAGAAGAACTTAGATATCTGTTCCCAACAAAATATCCTCTGAGTTCATCACTTTTTATAACTTGATTCAATACTGAATATATTTTAGTTAGTTTTCTTTTAATATCAGTAAACATTTTGTTTTTATCTTTATGTAAGTTAGTATCAAAAAGATTCATTTTAATATCTCCTATATTGTAATCATAGTTTTTACCTTTTGCGGGACCCCCATAGAGATATGGTTTTCTTTGTAATGCACCTTTCGCTTTACTTAAGTACTCTTCACCTTTTCCATTCCTATTAAAATAGCCATTCAAAAAATCATTTAATTTTTCATACTTATAATCATCATTTTTATCACTATATTTATTTTCAATAATATCTACTACACTTTCTATTTTATCTATAATTCTATCAGTATATGTTTCTACGGTTGAAATTCTATTTAAAAGTTTACTTTTAAACCCTTCTTCTTTTTCTTCAGTACCACCCCCACCTTTAATAGTATTTTGAATTTTTAATCTCTGTGTTTTTAATTGGTTGAATTCAGATTCTGTGTTAGGTTGAGCAAATGTACTAATTAATGATTTTTTAGAATTCGAGGTAGTAATTGCATCCCCACAAGGTGATAGAACTGCTAATATATTTTTATCACCCCTTAATTTTTTTGGTCCAAAAACATTTTTTTCTCTTTTAGGGTGTGTAATAGTTGCTTCTACTTGTGTACTGTGACAAGATTTTGTTGTACAAATTGCATATATTACTAATTTATTGTTCTTCATTTGGGAAATAATTTGCTTAGACTGTTCTGAAGTTATAATAAAATCATCAAATCTTTCACCTTCTATATCACCATCTGTACCATATTTAGTAGTACCTATCTTCCCATATCCAGGATTTAATGATTTTGCGTAAAGTTTTGTACCATCAGATAATACTCCCGAATCAGAACCATCATTTCCATTATGTGTTATCCCACCAGAAGTATTCTTTAATACAGTGTTGTTTGCAACAATAAAAAATTCTGCTCTATTACAGGAATGTGAATATGTAAATAATTTTATTTTTAAACCTGTTAAACATCCTTCAGTGACAGGTATTGGGGTTATTCCACCCGTATACTCAGTAAAAGGTTCAATGTCTTCTTCCTGACCTCCACCACCTTTTATTTTGTTCGCACCCATAGTAACTCTTACATACTGCTCTTCAGTATATTTTTTTTGTAAATCTATAATTTTAGGGTTTTTGTTTTTTATACCATTTTTATATGCAGTAAAACATTTTGAGGAATATGGGTCTTTAGTATCAATAGGACAAAATTCTTCTTGACCAATCCATTTAGTTTTTCCTGCGGCATCCTGTGGTGATTTACCACAATTTTCACCGTAACATCTTTTTACTTTGATATTTTTTACATCGAAACCTTCTTTTTCCCAATTCGTTAGAATTTTTTTTATGTAATTTTCAATAGTATTTAATCTAGCTTCTGACAAATACCCAACACCTACTTTATTATTTGGATACTTTCCTTTTTTTCCTGTGTTATCTGTGTTTGGTATTTGAGATTCTCCAGCTTCTAATGTTATATCTAACATATAACCTTTAGGGTTTTTTAGTAAGTATTCTTTTACTTTTTCTAAATCCTCTTGTAGTGTTGCAGGTATATCCCAGCTCCAACTTTTACCTGATTTACCAGTGTATGATCCTTTTAAAGTGTACCAACCAGGTGCAAAATCAATTTTTTCTGTAAATTTAGGAGGGGTGTCACCATTTTCTTCTTTTATGATAGGATTTTTATAGGTACCATTTTCATACACCATCAAACCTTTCATCCTATTAAGTTCTTCAGTTATAGTAAGTTTTTTTCTCATATTATATAATATTCTGTTATATAAATATATTTTTTTAATAAAAAGTTTGGTAGTTTAAAAATTTTTTGTATCTTTACAATATCAAAATCAAACAATATGAATAATCAAAATGTAATTAGAAAAAACTCCGAAGATAGAGGATTCGGATATGGAAAAGTTTGTCAACAAGACAATACTGGTAAATTTTTAGAATTTAGTGTGTCAAATCACTTAGAAGAAGATAAGAAATATAAATTTCGTTATGTCGCAAAATGTAAAGCTGGTTTCCTTAATATTAGTGAATCCACATATGAAGAAACTCCTAAACAATTCATTGAGAATACCTACAATTTTTTAGATAATGTTCAAGTGTGGAAAGAATTTGAAAATGGTAAGGGTATTTGGTTAAATGTTTTATGTACCAAAGGTAAAAAATTCTACTCTATAGATAAGAGTTTCCTTTTGAATCTGACTGTCAGTAATATGCACAACGCTTGGAAGAAGATGGTAGACTTCAACCTATGGAAAAAGGTAGGTGCTAAGACACACGCTGATTACGCTTACCAAATGAACAATGTCGCTACCGAAGAGGTGGCAGCATAAAACCTATAATTATGACAATATCAGAAAGTAGAGAAAGATTAAGAAATAGGTATATTAAGTGGTATATGGATATCCATAACCTTAAAACAGATGAGGACGCTAAATACAGTTGGTGGGAGAGAGAGAAAGATTGTCAACAATGGTGTGACAAAGAAAGAACTTATGTTCCAATGAGTGATACAAAAACCCTAAATATTATGAGAGGGTGGTTTAAAGAAATTAAAAAAAGATAAATTATGAAATATTTTAACAGACACGAATGTATGAGTAAAGAAACCCTAAGAAGTATTGGGGAGGCAACAACAGAACTATTTGGGGTTGATGGTATTAGTCCTTTTGGTGGGGTAGGTAATATGTTATACGGATTGTATGACGGTTTTGACTACTCAGATAAAATCCGTTCACACGAAGATATGAATGTCATCAAAAGTGAAAAAATGGATTTGTATGAAAAGATTTTAAATATCTGTAAGGATGTTGATACATATCCTAAACACGATCATGACGTAACTGTACATTAAACCAAAACAAAGATGAGTAAAGAAGAAT
>Ga0206131_10001696_pt1 | contig 27828 bp, 15 predicted proteins | sample Helgoland_Spring_FD_148636 | JGI IMG/M metagenome (GOLD analysis project Ga0206131, IMG submission 148636) | Pelagic subsurface seawater microbial communities from Kabeltonne, Helgoland, North Sea - Helgoland_Spring_Bloom_20160517_1 | ecosystem: Environmental > Aquatic > Marine > Epipelagic ...
CTGAGTTTGCTCCGGGATATACTGTAACAGGAAATACAATAACTTTTACGTCTACAAACGGCTTAAGGCCACACATTGCAATACAATTAAAATCTTTAGACGGAGGAAATTTTGGAAATGAAGATGCTCTTGGGGATACAGTGCAAGAAAATTACGGAAGTTACGCTTACACTTCTTTAAACGATGTTATTAACGGATTTATCGCAACCTATGTTGGTGAGCATAAATTAATAGGTGATGTTAAAAGAACAGATGTAATATTTCACGCTAAAAGAGGATTGCAAGAATTCAGCTATGATACTTTAAAAAGCACAAAATCTCAGGAGATAACAATACCCCCGAGCCTAAGCGTTACAATACCACAAGATTACGTTAATTACGTTAGCTTGGCTTATATAGATCAATTAGGTGTAAGACACCCTATATATCCAGCAAACAATTTAACTAGCAGCCCATACGAGGTGCCATTGCAAGATGATGCAGGAGATTACACTATGGATAATATTGGTGATCTTTTGGAAGGTACGTCTATTACAAACGAAAGATGGGGAGAAGCTAATGACAGATTATTAAATGGTAATATAACATTCGAAGATTACTGGTCTTACGGTAATTACTTAACAGGCAATCCATTTTACGGGCAAAGATACGGTAACGATCCACAAAATGCACAAAGAAATGGTTGGTTTAATATGAATGAAAGAGACGGCGTTATAGCTTTTTCTTCTAATTTAAAAGACAGATTAATAATACTTGATTATATATCAGATGGATTAGCGTATGACTTGGATTCTAGGATACCTAAGATGGCCGAGGATGCATTATATGCACACATACTATATTCTATATTAGCCGGAAGAATCAATCAACCAGAGTACGTTATACAGCGTTTAAAGCGAGACAGATCTGCTAAGCTAAGAAATGCTAAGATAAGATTATCTAACATTAAACTATCAGAGATAGTACAGGTAATGAGAGGTAAATCTAAATGGATAAAATCATAATTTAATGGCACAAGAAATCAAAAACACATTTCTAAAATCCAAGATGAATAAAGATCTTGATGATAGAATATTGCCTAACGGCGAATATAGAGATGCTCGGAACATATCAGTTGGTAGATCCGAAGATAATGACGTAGGTGCCTTAGAAAACATAATTGGTAACAACTTGGTTACCGGAACGGATATAGGCAATGGATTAACTATCATAGGGATTGAGTCCGATGATTCTACTGATAGGTTATTTGTTTTCTTAACCGACTACGAAGATCCTAATATTTCCAGCCCTACTAATGCTCCTTTAGGCACAAGACATTACATATACTCTTACAACAATTCAACAAAACAATATACAAGATTAGTGCAAGGGGAATTTTTAAATTTCTCAACAACCAATAGAATAGTAGGCATAAACTTACTTGAAAACCTTTTGTTTTGGACAGACAACAGAAATCAACCTAGAAAGATTAACGTTAACCTAGCTGTAGCATTTGAGCCAGGACAAATATCCACAGGAGTGGATTATTACACTCAGGAGCATCAGATATCTGTAGCTAAGTACAATCCGCACGGAGCTATTCATCTTTATAATAGAGTTGACTTGCAGGCAAACCTGGGGGCAACTACCACTGTATTACAAGTGGACGGGGACAGAAGCGCAGAGCTAATACAATATCTAGGAGCAACAGTCGTTTCTTCTGAAGCGTTTCCTCCTACTCAAGGAATAGACTATGTTAAAGTCGTAAGCGTAATTTCACCCTCAACGTCAGGACCTACATCTATAATTGTTTCGCCAGCACTAAACGCTGCACCTACTGAAGGGCAATATTTTTCGCTCATAAAATCAACAATGAGCAATAAAAATGGTGACGATCAATGGCCAGGGGATCCAGACTACTTAGAAGATAAGTTTGTTAGGTTTAGCTATAGATTCAAGTTTGATGACAACGAGTACTCCTTAATGGCTCCTTTTACCCAGATAGCCTATATTCCAAAGCAGAATGGTTATTTTGTTAACGGAGACGAGGACTCTGCTTATAGATCTACCATAGTAGATTTTATGGAGAATCTTGTCCAAAACATCGGGCTAGTGATACCGCTACCGACTTCCGCAAGCAGACTGGTGTCTGATTATAAAATTAGTTCATTAGAAATATTATTTAGAGAAAGCGACGGACTGGCTGTAAAAGTTTTAGACAGCGTTTCCGTAGGTGTTATATCAGGGGCTAGCGGCCTTGACAACCACTACACATACGAGTATCAATCAAGAAAGCCTTACAGAACACTTCCAGAGGCACAAACAGTAAGAGTTTATGACAAAGTACCTGTGAGAGCCTTAGCTCAAGAAACCTCAGGTAACAGAATTATATATGGTAACTTTAGAGATCAGCATACACCACCTGCAAACCTAAACTACAACTGTAGAATATCTACAAAAAGCAATACAGGAGCCTATAACAACTGGATAGAGTATCCTAACCATTCTGTAAAAAGAAATAGAAATTATCAAGTAGGATTTGTTTTAGCTGATAAGTTTGGTAGGCAATCGCCTGTTTTACTGTCTTCAGTGGATTTAGGAACAGAAGCTGACGGGGAATTTTATTCTGGGTCAACAATTTACAGTCCTTATGATTTGTCAGAAAATGACACGGATGTTGAAACTTGGTTTGGTGACGCCATCCAAGTTTTGGTTAATGAACCTATTGCTTCGCAGATAGACTTAGCCGCGGGAACGCCAGGGCTTTACGCTATAAAACAACAATATGCCCCTAATACGGGTGAAGGATTTGCAATTGCGGCGTGGAACGGTACTTTTATAACTAATAGTCAATACACGTTTAGGCAAGACGGACCAAACGGAAGCGCTTACCCAAACAATCAAAACATACCTAGAGTAGGCGATTACATGCGCGGCGCATACACCGACTTTGTTAAGGTAACAGCTATAAGCGGGCCCACTGGACCTTCGCAATACACGGTTACTACTGACGGCCGAGTAAACGATGTCTACCTTAGAGCCAACAACATACCGAATAGCCAGCCCGATTTAAAATTCACGTACACTATAAATGATTTAGGGTGGTACAGCTACAAGATAGTTGTAAAGCAAACTGAGCAAGATTATTACAATGTTTATTTACCAGGTATTTTAAATGGGTATCCAGGGCAAAGTATAAACGGGACAGAAAATGGCCCTTTTCCAGGTAACGAACTTAACTTGACGGCGCATACCGTATTATTTAACGATAATATAAACAAAATACCTAGGGATTTAAAGGAAGTAGGAGAGCAAGACAAACAGTTTAGAAGCTCTGTAGCACTGTATGGAAGAGTTACCAACCTAATGAATATCACTAGCAGTAATGTAGATCCAGATCCAGGAAACAAACAATACTATGCTAGATTAGATTACACTGGAAAAAATGCCATAAGACATACAGCTACCACAATAGCAACCGCTTTTGAGCTGGACATGGCCTACGGAGAACTTTCTAAAGGAAGCGGCTCAGATCAAGGAGGAGAAGATGGCGTTAAGGTTTTTTATCAAATTGATTCTGACCCGTTAATAGCTAGAATATCTACTACAGAAAAGGGTATTGGATGGGATGCAGAAAGAACAACTAACCCCGATGGCGGAGCAAATAACTGGAGCTGGAATATGCAACCTTTCTTAGCCGTGTACGAAACTGCTCCGGTAGAATCACTATTAGATATATATTGGGAAACAACTTCAGAGGGATTGATAGTGGATTTAAACACCGAAATTGCGTCGAGCAATAATGCCGTAGCCGGATTTGAAAACCTTACATGGGAATTCAGAGAAGATGTGATTCCAGATGAAGCTGTTACAGGCTGGTTTAGACCTATTAATAATGAAGGGCAGTCTTTTGTAGACGCACCAACTGGAGAGCTAGTTTCTGCAACAAACGGTTTGGATGCGGATGTTGACTTTTTTGAGCTTGTAGCGGGTGACGTGGGTAGTTCAGAAGAGGGCGAATTTCAAATACGATATACTGGGCCTGGGGTTGTTTTTCTTCAAGGAAGCAGCGGTTTAGATGTTTATGCATTTGTAATACGAATGAACGCGGGCGGGATAATTAGCAACATTCCATTAGGAGGAGAGCCTCAAGGCTTTGGAGCTTTAGAAAATGTAGCACCTAGCTTTAATCTTGTTAATGACATAGTAAAAACAAGAAGTGACGCGACTCTAATACCTCCAGCAACTTTTGCCGGGTCTGCAAACGGTACAGGCTTAGGCGGGAGCGCAAGAAGTCAGCAATTAGTATACACTTTTTATGCAACCGGAGGCGGTGAAGTTCCTGACAACTGGACTATGAATCCAATTAATGGCGAAATGACACAAGCTGTTCCAGATGGAGGAGACTTTTTAGGAAACCCTTTTGGCGTTTATAATATAACCATACGATTAACAGATGCTAACGCGGAGACACCTACTAATACAACTTCTCCATATACTTCGCTTTTCTATGAACAAGAAGTTACTATAAAAATAGATTTTCCAAAGGCTAATACAACCGTTTTATCAGACACTTGCTTATTAGCACCTAGTGGCAGCCCTTATCAATATCCTGAAGTAATTTACTCAGAAGGAGGAAACGGCACTACTGGGGGGTTTGACCCAACTAATAGAATATATTACATTGCCGCAGAAAACAACAGCCTTCAGGATTTTATAACAGACGGAGTTGATTTCCCTGATGGAGATGATCCCGATAATCAAGTTTTACCTACTTTTAGGATAGGCACAACACCACATTTAGACGGGACTATAGCGGCAACATTTAATGCTTATGCTCCCGCCGGAAACCGAGCTCTTTGGTTTAAAGTACCTATCATAGATTATTACTACAGAATAGCAGGAGGAGACCCGGCTTGGATACAAATACCTAGAACTCTTGAGCAAAATAGAATTGGACAAACTATTACATCGCAGAGCACTACGCTTGCATTCCCTATAAAAGACTTGCCGAGACTAAGTGATTCTAGGGGATTATATAGTAATAGCTTTAGCCCTACTTACATACAGGCAATTAGAGCCTTTGATTATGACGATTTTAATACGCAAGAAGGCATAGAGTACGCTTTTGTAGTAAGAGACTTTCAACAAGTAAGAGGAGATAATAACCAGCCGGCTGGGCCTGGGGAACCTTTTAACCCCCCGCCATATCAGTTTGATAATCAAATTAGAGGCTGGTTTCAGGTTGATGATTTGCATTACCCTTCGTGTGTTCCATGGCAAGGAGAAAATTTAGTTACCGCAAACGGGGGATTTGGCGAATATTTTAAATATATAAGATCAGTCGGAAATTTTACATCAAATACTTACGCTGATTTAACAGGTTCTTCAGATTTCATATACTCAAGAAATCCTTATGGGGATTATGTTAAGCAATTTTATACGGATATTACGGGACTAGATATATATAAGCCCGCTGCTGGAGCCCCTTATATAAACACTACCCTTGACACAAGCGTTTTATCGCCTGTTCCTGCTCAATGGGTAACACTGCTTCAGCCTCCATCACTCCCTAGCAGCGCGGGACAAGCTATTACATTGCAATGGGTTACAGGGTATAGTGCAGACACAGGGCTTAAAATAAACAATCCAGATTTAGTGCTGGGAGTTTCGTCTATACAGACTTCAAATGATATTGATTATGCTCCAAGCAACCCGGATAACAGGGGTACCGCGAGATACAAAGTAGACTAAATAATAAACAATTATGGCAGCAATAATAGAATTAAAATACTTTAATACTTTTTGGTTAAAAAAGCTTAAAGACGTAACGGATATTGTGCCGGAGTCTAATACAAGTATCACCTATGTTAGTAACGTTGGAAAGACATTTCAAACTGGCGGAGGTTTAAATACAGGAATTGGGGTAGGCCAGCAAGTTACAATACAAGACGGAGCAAATACTTACCGTAGCTACGTAAGTTTTATAAATAGTGATATAGAATTTGTAGCCGGTGATACCCCTGATTTTGTTATAACACCATCGACTTCTATATCTTTTGGCAAGATAATTAATTTTGATCGCATTCCTATAGCTTATACTCCCGGGAATAACGCTACGGATTGGCTGATAGAGGAGTCTAGGATTAGAGGCGGTTACAACAATGTTTCCGTAGACTTTGGAGTTAAAGCATATCTAGTAGAAGACGAGCCAAAGCAGTCACACAAGTTTAGCTCCTTAATTCATTCTGGTATATTTAATTCTAGAACGGGAGTTAATCAGACGAATCAATTTTCTGTAGGAGAAGACATAACAAGGACGGTTGATCCCGCGAATGGCTCAATACAAAAGTTATATGCGGAAGACACTAACCTAATTATTTTCCAAGAAAATAAAGTGAGCAAGTCTTTAATAGACAAGGACGCAATATACTCTGCCGAAGGCAATGCAAGTGTTACTAGTCGTAACTTAGTTATAGGACAGAACGTGGCATTTGCCGGGGAATACGGAATTAGCAAAGACCCTGAATCATTTGCTGTAAATGGATACAGAAAGTATTTTACGGACAGAAATCAAAACGTAGTTTGTAGATTATCAATGGACGGAATAACTGTGATATCAGATTATGGTATGACCGATTATTTTAGAGATAAGCTATCAACTGCTGCGCCTAATATAATAGGTGGATGGGACGCTCACAATAAACAATACACATTGTCGATGCCCAAAAGCGAAGACGGCTTTGATACTCTATCGTTTGACGAAAGATCCAAAGGATGGGTTAGCTTTTTTGACTACAAACCAGGCCAAATAATTAGCCTGAACAATGAATATTTCACCACGCGCTTAGGTAAGATATATAAACATTACGTTTTTGCTGATAATACAACTACCAGAGGCGTATTTTACGGAGAAACGAAAAACTCTAGCGTAACCTTTGTGTTTAACGGAGCACCATCTATGGTTAAAAACTTTCAAACAATAAATTACGAGGGAGACACCGGGTGGAAAATGGATAGCTTTAAAACGAACACGGACACAACCTTACCTATAACAAGCGCTGTTTTTGTTACTACATTGGAGCAAATGCAAAACTCGTTACTAATAAACAGGTTTAAGCGGAAGGAAGATAAATACTATGCGGATCTAGTTAACGGTACGCCCTCGCAAAACGGCGAGGTTGTATGGGGTAGCTCGTCATCAGGTGTAAAAGGATTCTTCGGAGAAGTAGCAATGTCAATAAATAACAGCGGCGCAGGCAAAAAAGAATTATTTGCTGTAAGCACAGGATTTGTACAATCATCATAAAAAAATAAATATATGCCAGTACCAATATTAGCGGGAGCAGCGATAAGCATCCTCGGAAGTGTAGCGGGTGGTCTCATTGGAGGCAGAAGCGCTAGAAAGCAACAAGAGCAAGCTCAGCAAGAAAGAGATGCTTTAGATAGACAAATGAGAGCATTTGAGAATAACAGGCAGGCAATTACTAATCCTTATGCTGGCGTTACTTCAAACGCTGACATGATAGAAGAAATGCGAGGGGAGCTTAATAATCCATTTGCAAACCTAGGAGTTGCTACAAGCGCTGCGGAGATCCAGATGGAACAAACAGATATTGCCTTAGCAAATACACTAGATGTGTTACAAGCGACGGGAGCGAGCGCCGGAGGTGCCACAGCGTTGGCTCAAGCAGCTAAGCAAAGCAAGAAAGAAGTTTCGGCTAACATAGAGCAACAAGAAGCTGCTAATGAAAAGCTAAGAGCTCAAGGAGAGCAAGCATTACAGGCAAAAGAACTGCAGCTTACCCAAATGGAAATGAGTGAAGAAGCCAGGGTGCAAAACGCACAAGCTCAAGGAGCCGCCTTTATGTTTGGAGCTCAGGAAACAAGAGATATGGCAACCTTAGACAGACTACAAGGCCAGCAATCTCAAGCTAGGCAGGATATGGCTAGTGCTAACATGGCCGGAGCTTCGGCAATGAGCGGTATGATTGGGGGCATAACGTCTACAATTGGTGGGGTGATGCAATCAGGGGCCTTTGCAGAAGGAGGGTCATTGAATCCTTATAAGATAAACCCAGTAACAGGAGAGCCTGTTAAATAAAACATAATACATGAGTTACAGAAATCCAGTAATAGTAAAGGACGATTCCGGGTCTGTTCTAGGCCAGGCAATAGCACAAGGCGCAAAAAACATAGCGACAGGAATAGTCGGCATGGAAAAGCAAAACCAATTAGCGGCGGAAAAGGCTAGAAAAGAAGCAGAAAAAAGAAAGAAGGAAGACGAGATATACAACACGAGTATGGTCAAGCTTTCTAAAGATTACAATGCCGATAAACAAAGAGCCGCAAAGCTAACCAAAGACCAGCTAACCGGAATAAAAGATCAGTTTGGTATTAATATGTCTGAAGTTATAGACGAGGGTTACAGGCTAGAAAAGGCTTTTTTAGCAAATAGAACTGCGGCTAACCGCGAAGCCATGGAGAAGAACAGTGCGAAAAGAGCAGAGCTAAACGAGTGGATGCTTAATACAGGAGCCTTAGTCACCAACGCGGAAAAATGGGCAGCCCAAGCTGAATCTGATATAGAAATAAACAATTCCTATCCATCCATTGGGACCAAGGATATGAAAGAAGACGGGGAGCTAGACGACGGAACAAACGCTAGGGAGCTTATAAAAGCTTTTCTAAACAAAGACGGGTACTCTTACGATTATGCAGATGGCAAACTAAAAATAACCAGAGGTGAGGGTCAAGCAGATTTGTTTTTTAGCGGCACAGATTTAGCAACCGTAACAGCCCTTTTTAAACCAAGAAAAGAAACAGGCGTTGCGACAGTACAAAAAGGAGCTGAATCGGAGTTCTTATTAGACGGCAAAGTAAGGAACAACATGCTGGCTACCGATGGTACTGCTGAGCCCAACGCTAATGGGGATGCTCCTGTTATACCGGCTACAAAGCAAATTATTGACGGCAAAGTGTATTACAGACAAACATTAAATACTACTAAAGTACAAGGAGTAGTGGATTCTCAGGTGCGTATGATGGGAGATATGATTGGCGAAATGGGTACAGACGAAAAACGACGGTACCTTAAGGACTTTGATATATCTATGGATGACTGGAGCCGGCTAAAACAAGAAGGGCAAACTCCTGAGGAGCTTAAAGCAGCCCAAAGCGCATTGCTTGAAAAAAAGATAGAGGATGTTGCATTGCAGGCTATTAATGTAAAAAAAGAAGGAGATAACTATTATTATGACAAGCTTCACGGTAATGTGCCAAAACCAAGCCAAGGCAACGGAGTCGATCCAACACTTACTGGAAACGATTATTATACCCAAGCCAATACTAACATAAGCACAGGGCTAACCCCTTACGCTGCTGAAACACCTACCTCAGACGGATATAAAGAAAGTGTTACTAATCAGCTAAACAAGTTGTTTAAATTTGACCAAGCCGGCAAAGGAAATTTTATGCAATATTACTTAGGGGGCAATAGCGATAAGTCACCAAGAGACTTTAGAGATTTAAAGTTTTTATACAGAAATAATAAGCTAGTATTGGAATCTAAAACAGGATCCGAAGCGGACCCGGACGGCTACGGCGCAGACAAAAAAGCTAAAGATACCCCGATTACGAGCGCAATGAGACTCGTTAGCTTAATAAACGATCAAAACAAAACATCAATGTCTTATGAGCAAAAAGCAAAGCTCGCAAAATTAATTGAAGAAAAGCTAGGATCTAACTTTCTTACTGGGAAACTTTAAAATTAAAAACAAATACAAAAAATCATATCATGCCAAGATTTACATACCTAATAAACGACACTAAAGAAGTATTTGAGGATTACGATAGCTTAATTGCGCGCTTAAAGAAAGCGGATGAAATGGGTTGGTCAGTTAAAGAATTAACGGAAGGCGAAGACGAAGAAGTTGAAGACAGCACTGATGTTAGCCGTGCTCCCGCAGAGGAATCCATGATTGAAAAAATTGATTCTCCAAATTTTGGGGAAGACCTTGCGACGAGTGCAAGCGAAGGGTCGGATGTGTTTGCACAACCAGAATTGGAATCCAGCTCGGAAGATACTTCTTTGGATTTACCCGCTGTAACCATAGATGATATAGAATCTGAGGCGGAAAAAAATGAGGTAATAAATTTGGAAGCTTTACAAGGGCTGCTAGGGGGAGACGAAGATAGAGTCAAGGAAGCTATGCAAGCTATAGCTAGAACTCCTAACATGAGCTTAAATATTACTGACTATAACCAGAAGGAAAAAACGAGCAGTAGAAATGCAACTCTTTCTTATACTAACCCTGATACAGGAGACATAGATGAGACTTTTGATCTAAGAATACAGGGAAGAGATTTAAGTAAGACAGAAATGTCAGAAAAAGCAAAAGAGCTCAGAAAGTTCTTAAACAGATATGCTGACTCAAATGCTTTAACAGCAATGGGTGATCAAGCGGAGACTATGCTAGGTAGTGCTAACTTAAACCCCACAGAGCAAGAAATAACGGAGGCGTTACCCCCTAAGGAATCGATGTTTGAGCCACAAACAAAACAGCGCTTCACTCAAAAAAACAAGTATTCATCAACGGGAGAAATAGAGGAATTTGATGTGTACCCCTATGACGCCGAGCTAGAGGCAAAGCGGAACCAGCTAATAAGTGAGGGCTCCGACTTGGGTGTTGATGAGTTAATCGCAAAAAGCAAGGATATGGTCTATGCAGACCTAAAAGAAGCTAAACGCCAGGAGCTACTTACGCAAAAAACGGAACAGTATCTTTCGGATAACATTGATAAAAGAAGCGTTGCTACCTTAGGCGGTGCTGTAGCGAAAACAAAAAAGTTTAAAGCATGGGCAGCAAAAGAGGCTGTAGTTATAGCTAACACAAATAGCTCAGTTGCAAAAACAAAAAACCTAGCATTAGCTTCACGATATGCCGAAGGAACCGTACAGGCTGCGGAATTAAAAATTAACGGACAAACCGTAATGCTCGGGGATTTAAGTGACGGTTCTCCAGTTTTAACCTACGAAACAGGCGTTCAAATAACACAGCAACAAAAAGATATCTTAGATAGCGAGCAGGTTGAATTAAATGCTTCTCTTGAAGCGTTTGCTCCGCTAATGCAAGACCTTAATGAAACAGGTAAGAAGCTAGGAGACATGGACGCGCAGCTAAAGGCAGCTGGATTGAACTTTAGTATACTAGACAAATCGGCGAGCACCTTGGTTACTGGATTAGGTAGCATAGGAGTGAGTTTAGGCATGTTTGGTATCAAGACAATAAACCTAATGAATTACGGGTCAGAAGTTTTAACCGGGCAAGTAGGTGCTGAAAATAGATTTCTTAGAACAGAGGAGGCCCTGGACGAATGGGGATCACAATATTCTGAATTTAAAGAAGATATCAGGGGCCAATACGTAAGAGATCTTAGTGTTGGTGAAGGATTTTCTAGCGGCAAAAACTTTGCTAAATTTGTAGCGCAAGAAATAGCTACGCAAGCGCCCGTACTCATTGCCATGGCCGCATCAGGAGGCACGTTAGCACCTTACATTGTAGGAGCCTGGACAGCTGGTGAAAAAATGATGGATATAGCATACGAGAATTCCTTAATGACGTCTAGCGAAAGAACAGGTGCTTTTGAGGCTTATGCAAAAGCAATCGGTGTTGGCTTAGCCAATGGAGTGTTTACCGGTTTGACAACAAACCCTATACTTCAGAATGGTATGAAGATGTTTAAGGGTAACACGAAAAAAGATTTCTTATTAAATTTAAACGATTACTGGAAGTTAAACTGGAAAAGGAATCTTGTTTATGATAATGCCTTAGAACTTTCAGGTGAATTAGCCACTAACGTTGTGGAGAACGCTATAGACGGTAGACCTATATTTGAAAATGCGGATCATGTTGCAGTAAGCAGCCTAGGATTCTCATTTGCTTTTTCCGGCTTGCCATTCTTGCAAGGAGCAGGTATACGTGCATTATCTCCTCGTAAAACTACAATAGACTTAGATAATCGCCAGAAGAAAATATTTGATCTAGAGGCAGCTTATGCGGCTGTAGACAAGAGAACAGTTGCTGGCAAGGAAATAAGAACACAGCTAGAGGCCTTGAAGGTTGTGCAGGGTAGAGAAATAGCTAAAGCAGAGCAAAAAGCTCAAAACGGCATATCTATATTAGGGGCACGAGGGGTTCAAGCGACCACAAAAACAATAAACGAAGCTAAAGAAAAAGCGTCAAACATTGTTAATGATCCTACGCTTACCTACAAGCAAAAAGAGGCTGCACTAGAAAAAATACAGAATGACTTTATAGTTGCGAAAAGCACTCAAGAAGCCTACCTATCTAGCGCGTTTAGAGACGAATTTATTTTGCTAGAAGCTACAGACCCAGATGGTTATCAAGGCTACATGGATCAAGCTATGAATGAGCTAAATGCTTATGTTGTAACCGATCAGGTTAAGCAAAAAGCTTCAGACTTATACAACGCTAAACTAATAAGAGACAAATTTGCCGTTAACGGGAAGAAGGTTAACTCTAGAGCCATGTTGTTTGAAACTACAAAAGAAGCTATAGCGGAAGTAGAGAAGATGGCAAAGGCTGGTGAAATCACACCCGAGGAAAAAGCAGATATAATTGCAAACCTAAAGAAAGGAGCCGGAGGTGTTAACATCAAGATAGGTAAGACCGACAAAAACGGTGAGTTCACCTACTCTTTAGATGCAGACGGGGATAGTGTTACAACCCCTATAGCTATTATAGAAAGCCAGCTTGCGGAACAAAAAATAGGTGTTATGGAACACGAGCTGAGCCACGGGGTAATGGATAAGATTTTTGCAAACGCTCCAGAAAAGCTTGCGGCTATGGCTGATCAGATTGAACTTTGGATGCAAAAAAATCAGGCAGGGCTTAATTTAAAAATACAAAATCAGCTAAGTCCATACATGGTCGATTACACTAAAAGGATTGACAAGGCTGCTACGAAAGAAGAAAAATTAAGTCTTGAAAAAGAATTGCAGAGTATTATTGCAAACGAATATATGGCTAACTTTTTTGAGCTAGTTGGTGGAGGAAAAGGAATGGATCCTCTAGCCCCTGGCAACCAGGCGTTCATGGGACTTAGTGGCTACATGCTACAAGATTTAGCTGGAAAAGATTATAATTTTGATTTCAGAGGCCCTGATGATTTTGTTGCGTTTGCCGCTTCAATAGCCAAAGGAATTAAAGAAGGAACAGTAAACATAAACAGGTTAGGCGATTTAAAAAAGCAGGTGGATAAAATAGCTGCTGATAAGACAGACGGCAAGGCAGCAACTCCCGCTACTAGGCTCTCTAAGCCGCTACAAGACAAATTTGACGAGGCAGAAGAGGCTTTAAACGATGCCGAGGACATGTTTAATCTAGACCCGGACAATCCAACACTTCAAAAAGCTGTTGAGGACGCACAGAAAACCTATGATTTAGCGGAAGCCGCTTTAGATGAGGGGGTAGACGCTGTTCCAGAAGCAACCGCCGCAACAAACGAACCTGTTAAAAAAGAAAAAATAGTTAGGCCTAAGGCTGACAAAAGCAAAAGAAAATACTCTTTAGACACGGAAGTAAAGAAAGAAATAGAGCCTAAAATAGCCGAAGTACAAGCTATTAATAAGGTAATAAAGGAAGAAGAAAAAAGACTTAATGCTGAGGCTAAAAAAGCTATAGAAGATAAGCCTGAAACCGGGGATGTAACTAGAACGTCTAAGGAAGAAGAATTAGTAGCACTTAAGGAAAACCCTATAACTATTAACGCAAATAACAGCCCTGATATAATCAAACAAGCTGCTAGACGAGATAAACTACAGAACGAAATAGTTAAGGCTTTAGACGTGCCCTTAAGCAAGGCTGCGCGATTGTTTACCAATGTTTTCTACAACAAAATATCCGAAAACGCTAAGCAAGCAACAAGCAGGGAAGATTACTTGGCGTCTGCAAAAGCCAACCTAACGGTTATGACTATCAATGAGTTTAAACCTGAAACTATTAATAGGAAAGGCGAAAACGTTATTAATGACATCGAGGATATTATATTCCAAAGAGGAGGACTTAGAGCTGTAAAATTTGCAGAAGATCTTGGGGTTGTAGGTAAAGACCAGGGGACTTCAAGAGGAGCAGAGGCATTAGTAAAAATAGCGTCGAATGATACTGAATTCGAGTTTGAAACTAAAGATTCTAAAAAACCAGAAAAGAAATTAGTTAGCGGATTTAAAGGCGAAGTTAGAAGGCCTAGCGCTTTGCTAGCGAACGAAGCACTCAAAGCACAGGCTAAAGCTAAAATTTTAGAATTTTGGGAAAAGAACAGGGGTAACAAAAAAGTAGAAAACTTTAAAAACTTACCGGTTGTTATTGATTCCATACTAGCAGAAATATACGGTATTAGCGAAGGAACTTTAACTGCGAGGTCCGGTAACTTTAACAAGGAAACATACAAAAGTGCAATTACAGCTTTTACTGCAAAGCAAGCTGTATTCAGAACGGAAGTAAATGGAGAAATGACAGAGGTAAGAGTGCCTTATGATCAAAGAGACTCTAAGCTAGCGGAATTAGAAGCAAAAGCTAAAGAGGATTCTAACTTTACTTTTGAAGAATACTCACCAGAGTCTAGGGCAGAAGGTATATTAAGATTTTTACCAGAACTTAGCGTTCCTGAATACAAATACTTTAGCGGCAAAAGAGGTAGAAGCGCGGGTATGTCAACAGGAATGGGTAGAAATTTTACAGCCCTTGCTTACTTAGTTACAGGCAGAAGAACTCAAGCACAAGGAAATTTAGAAGGCGAAATTCAAAAAATATCTCGGGACGAATTGCTAGAAGCGATAGGAGCTATTGATGACGGCAATGGAAATGCGGTGCCAGATGTAGCAAAAGCTAAAGAAGCAGGTAAGGCAATAAACAAAATGCCGGGAGCGCAGACCTTACTGAGTTTGATAAAGCTTGAGGGTCGTATGATAGCGAACGAAATGAGTAGGGAATTTGGTAACCTAGACCCTATGACATTGCTGGACATTGAAATGGGTAAAAACCCAACTATGTACTCCAAAAGCATAACGAATTTTGGTGGAGTAGAGGCTATGCTTAACATGGCTAATGTAAACTACGATTCAGCTACTAATGCTCAATTATCCGTAGAAGTGCTAAATCATTTAAAAGGCAAATTTGCAAAATATCCTATAAGTGCCGCTGATGTTTTTAAAGCAACCGATACTTACCTTAGAAAAGAATTTGATGTCCAAGTTGGCAGAATTTTTGCAGATGAAGTTTTTAACGATTTTATAGGAAAAACAGATCTTACTCCAGATCAAACCAAAAAGCTTATTAATAGCTCATACGGAAAAGCCCTTGGAACGGCATTTGACTATATACTCCGAGATAGAGGATACAACAAGCTTACCGCTGCACTTAAAGCTCTTGGCGATAAACTTAGTACTGCTGACATAGTAGAATTTATTGAGTTTTACGGCAGAGGAATCCGAGACGCGAAGGTTGATGGAATAATAACAAACAAAGATCTATACAATAGCTTAGCCGAAAAGCTAGGTATAACACCCAAGGAACTAAAAACAAAGTACGGTGTAGAGTTGGCAAAGGAGACTAGATACCGTGTAAAAAAGAAAGGAGAGAAAGCTACTGAACAAGAGGTTTTTGTAATAAAAAAACCAGGTAGTGATAATAAATTAAAAGGCATCTTCAAAACAACCACAATTGAAGACATAAAAAAGGTAAGAACGCAAAGCAACGAAAGAATAGATGGCATGGCGGCTACCATGGCTAGCGATACTAAGAAAAATAGGGATTTTGTTAAAAAAATAGTAACGGATTCTAAACAAGCATATCTAGCCGCAGGTAAAAACAAGGTTAAGCAACAAGAGATTTTTTTAGAAGCAAAAGCAAAACTTCTTCTTTTATCTGGCGGACAACTTACTCCTATGCGCAAAATGTATAACCTTAAAAACGTTTATAAAACCAAAGCAGCATCAATGCTTGAGCATGAGATCTCTTTAGGTGTAATGAGGCAAGCTTTATACGATTACATTTCCGCTAAAAAGAATTTTGATATAGATGCTTATTTTAGTGAATTGTATGTGAACATAATTCCTGTAGAGGCTAACGCTGTTTTAGATCGCGATGGAGATAGCACACGCTATGATAAGGAACCCGACGGCAAAGGCAAAGGTGGCTTTAAAAACAAAGTTAAAGGGCTAAAGTTTTACAACGCTCAAGAAAAACGACAAAGAACCGCAGACAACAATTTTTATTCTTTGCCTTTGAATTTAAGGCAAAAAGGTCTTACAGTGGAACAATCTTTAAAAGCGGTTGAAAACTTTGATAAAGCAATAAATTTAGGAAATAGTCTCGACAGACCAAGAAGAGGTATTAGCGTTTGGGATTTTGACGATACATTGGCAACAACTAAAAGCAACGTGTTATACACAATGCCTGACGGAACTAAAGGTAAATTAGATGCATCGAGATTTGCGAAAGAAGGGGATACATTTTTAGCTAACGGCGCTGAATTTGATTTTAGTGAATTTAGCAAAGTGATGAGTGGAGCTAAAGGCCCGTTCTTTAATAAGGCTGTAGATAGAAACAAAAAGTTTGGCAACAAAGACGTGTACATATTAACCGCTCGCCCGGCTAATAGTGCCAATGCTATACATGAATTCCTCAAGGGTATTGGTCTTGACATACCACTTGCTAACATTACCGGGCTTGCAAGCTCAGATCCACAAGCTAAGGCTAATTGGGTTGTAGGTAAATTTGCAGAAGGCTACAACGACTTTTACTTTGCAGACGATCACGTAGGTAATGTGGCTGCGGTAGGCGATGCACTTTCTAGATTAGACGACGTGCAAAGTAAGGTTGAACTTGCTAAAGCAACTAGATATTCTAAAAAAATACGTGCAGAATACAGCACAATACTCGATAAGCTACGGGGAGGTGATGTAATAGAAGGCAATAAAGTGTTTTCGGCAGAGCAGCAAATAGACGACGTATTCGACTGGGTTAAGAGTTTAGATATACCAGAAAAAAATCAAGCTAAATACAAAAAGGCTGCTTTAAACTTTGTAGCAAAAAGCCCTACTAATTTTCCTGTTGACGCTGAAATTGTAGGTGAAGCTATAAGAATAGCCGAGCTAAAAAAGCTAAACGTAATGGACTTTAGCAATCCTCGCGACATTATAGATAAATTTGCAGGAGAAGTTAAGGCTAAGCGATTAGACCCTAATAAAGAAAAGCAATTTTTTAATAAAAAATCTTTACCTGAGGGGGTAGAAACATTTCAAATAATGCCTACTCGTAGAGGGCAGCAGGCTGTTAGAAGAATATTGGATACTCATTGGGGTAAAAAAACTAACCCTTGGTGCGTAACGGCGCAAAAAAACGCATACACCCCAGCAGAACAAAAAGAACGAAAAGAAAACCCACCTGGTATTCCTATTGGAACTACAGTTAAGGTTACGTACGAAGCTATAGTGAATGCTGGGGTTGTGGAAGACTATATAACATTTGATAACCTAGGCAACCGAGTGGAGGACGTTATGTTTGATTTTATTGGCAATTTAAAGCCAGGATGGGTTGCGGGAAAAGCAGAATACGACAGCACAGATCCTAACGATCAATGGGTAATAGACAGGGAAAATGAACAAGACTTTAACGAAGAATTAGCTACAGCCAAAGCCGAAGGATACACTATAAGAGAGGGAAGCTATGATACTAGCCAGGATAATTTTTATGTTCAAATGGAGCGCAACAACGATCCCGAAGTAAACAGGGTTCAAAAATACGTTGCTTACTACAAAACTAAAGACCCAAACATGACTCAAAAGGAGTTTGATAACGGACCCGCTAAAGGGGGGACGGTTACAAACCCGGAAATAGAACCTACTGGCCCAATTGAATTAACTCCTCAGTCTTTTCGAATGTGGGAAAACTACGGCAAACCTATCAATCCAAATCAGTTGTTTGACATGGGTGTAATTAGCGCTACTGAATTTGCTAATGAAAATACCGTAGATGTAGTTGATGACGGTGGGTTTGAAATAGCATTTAAAGACGGTAAATTACTGGGCCTTAAAAACCTTGGAGGTAGCAAACAAAAGTGGTTTGACCGCATGGATCATGGTACAAAAGATTTAGCTTTAAAAGTGCCTAGAGACCCTAAGGGTAAAATCAATGGATCATCTACTATGATGAATACCGATTCAGGTAGAGTCTTTAGTAGAAATTATACGACTAAGTACTCTAAAAAACTTGAAGGAGATATTAACTTTTTAACAAATGAGTTGTCTACAAAGGGCGAGGCTTTACCTGGGCAAACACTAAACGCTGATCAACAGCCAAAAGCAGTTAAAGATGTTATTAATACTCTCGATGTTAAAAGTAAAACACAACAAAGCCGTATAAGATACAGTAAAGCTTTAGACGAGGAATTTAACAAGATAATAGAGCAAGAATCCGGTATAGAAGCATTTAAAGAGTACAAGTCGGTTAAAGCGGCACTTAAAGGTAAGGTTAAGAAGTTTAGAATGAAATTCTTTATACCACCATCAGCTGAAGATTTCTTGGGGTTATTGTATACCACATTACCTAAAGGAAAACAAGGGGAAGCAGCTTTAGCGTTTTACACGGAACACTTATTGCAACCGTATGCGAGAGCTATAAATGGATTGCGAAAAGGTAGAATCGCTATGGCTAAAGACTACAAAGCTGTAAAGAAACAACTTGGTATTGTGCCTAAAGAACTTAAAAAGACTTTTGAGTACGAAGACGAGAACGGGAAAATGAAGGAAAGTTTGTTTAGCAAAGAGATGGCTATCAGGGTATACGTATGGGATGCACAAGGAATAGATATTGAAGGGTTATCCGATGTTGATTTGCCAATATTAGTAAATTACGTTAACGCTAACCCCGATTTAAAAGCTTTTGGTGACCAACTATTAGCTCTTAATAAAGGTAAAAAATCAGCTACGCCAAATGAAAACTGGCCGGCGGGTACTATAACATCGGATTTACTTAACGATCTTAACACTGAAGGAAGAAAACAACTATTGGAATTATGGCAACAAAATGTTGATGTTATATTTTCTAGTAAGAACATGAGCAAACTAGAGGCTGCATACGGCGAGAATTACGTGGTAGCCGTCAAAGATGCTTTAAGAAGAATGAAATCGGGTAGAAATACCGTACCTACACCTAACACAGTTACAGATACGTTTGTTAGATGGTTAAACGGAGCTGTTGGTAACATAATGTTCCTTAACAGAAGATCTGCTGTATTACAGCTTATATCTTTTACTAACTTCATAAACTTTGAGGGGAACAATATTTACCAGGCAAGTAAGGCATTCGCTAACCAGCCGCAGTATTGGAAGGATTGGATATACTTAATGAACTCTGACTACCTAGTAGACAGGCGAGATGGATTAAGAATTAACGTAAATGAAGCAGATATTGCGACCACAGCTAAAGAAGGCGGGTTTCAAGGTGTATTAGCTAAGATTTTAAAAGCAGGATTCTTGCCAACAAAAATGGCGGATAGTGCGGCTATTGCAACAGGGGGCGCTTCTTTCTACAGGAATAGAGTTAATTCCTTAATTAAAGACGGAATGGATCCAGTCGCTGCGGAAAAGCAAGCAATGGAAGATTTTATAGCTACTGCCGAAGTATCTCAGCAGTCGAGCGATCCAAGCAAGTCTTCTAAACAGCAAGCAGAGCCCATAGGGCGAATCATATTGGCTTTTGCTAACACTCCATCTCAGTACGCTAGGATAATGAAAAGGTCTGCCCAGGATCTTTATAATGGCAGAGGAAAACCTGCTACTCACATATCTAGATTAGTTTACTACGGAGTTATACAAAATGCAGTCTTCAACTACCTACAGCAAGCAATGTTCGCGGCTATGTTCGGAGACGACGATGAATCTGACGAAGAAATGACGGAAGTGCAAGAAGCTAGCAACGACAAAAAATTGCTTAGTGTTGCTAATTCTATGACTGATGGTATTCTTAGAGGTATTGGTGTAGCCGGAGTAATATTTTCGGTATTAAAGAACTTAGGAATAAAAATTTATCAAAGAAGCGACAAGAAAAGGAACAAAAACTATAAGATGACTATTTATGAGGAATTGTTAAAGATGTCTCCTCCGTTGTCTAGTAAGCTAACTAAGCTTGGTAAAGCAGGAAGCACAATAGAATGGGGACAGAAGGAAATTGAGTTTGACAAAATGTCACTCAAGCATCCGTATGTAACTGCCGCGTCTAGTGCAATTGCAGGTGTTACATCTTTGCCGGTTGACAGAGCGGTAGGCATGGCAATAGATGTTGCTGACGTTGCTAGCGCAGACACAGAAGCCTGGATGAAACCGTTAATAATAATGGGGTGGCCTAAATGGCAACTGGAATCTGAGGCAACTAAAGCTGCAACTAAGGAAGCGGAAAAAGAAAGGTTTAAGGAGCTTGAGGAACAAAGAGATTTTGATAAGCTTAATCCTATCGAAAAAAGAAGAAAAGTTTTTTCTGACCTTAGCAAAGAGGATCAAGTTGATTTATTGAGAAGAGGAGGTTTAAGCAGGAAAGAAGTTAGTCGACTCAGAAAAGAAACAGACAGAGTTGATAAGCTAATTGATTTGCAGAATAAAAAACAATTTGATAAGGATATGGAAGCTATTAGCCAGGGTAAGGATATAGAGGAGCCTAAGATTGAAAGGCCTAAAAAAGCTGAAAGTAAGTATAGCAAAGAGATGCAGAAAAGAATGAAGTCTTTAAAAGATTTAGACAAGTTCGATCAAGTTGGCTTGCTAAGAAAATTAGGACTTACTAGAAAACAAACAGGCCGATTAACAACAGAAGAAAGACGCGTGCTGGAAATAATAAAATTGCAAGATAAAAAAAGAAAAGATTCTTTAAAATAAACCCCCTAAAATGACTATATCAGATTTGAAAATTTATTTATTAAACATAGGCACACTCGCGATATCAATGTCGCAGATAGACATGATTCTTAAACTTACATTGCTAGCAGTAAGTATCGGATACACCATGCATAAGTGGTGGTTATTAACTAAAAACAAAAACAAAAAATGAAAAAATTTATAGCAAAACTAAAACACGAATGGAACTCGTTCTTATATTACTTGATGTTTAAGAACAGAACAAAATAGAATTACACAACAGGCAACCACACCTCGAAAATTCTATAATAAAAAAGCCGACGCAATTAAGTGTCGGCTTTTTTGATTTAATTAAGTGATCTCACATGCACCCCCTGCGCACGCTAACTCACCGGACAAATCGGTTTCATCATCGTCCTCTTCAATAGTGGCTACATTTACATTTTGTAATGTCGCCATTAACTCCTCGTATTTTTCTTTGGTTACATCTTCAAAGGGAGCTTGAACATAAGTACCACCGTTATAAGGTAATACAGATAAACCATTGTAAAATTCTTTGTTATCCCACATCCAATCACCAATCATTTCCCACTCATCATCTCTGATACTAATGGTAGCTGATATATTATGTCGGTTAGCACCGTCCCTGTGTCCTGGGGCAACCCATTCTTGTGATACAGTTTTTATGCGCTCCAACAAATCAACCGGCGATTCTGTTCTAAGAATAGATCCGTTAGGCGCTTTTTGTGGTATACTAATAACTCCAGTGTCATGAGGTCTGAAGTATTCATCTTCAACTAACTCCGGGTGATTCTCTATAAGAAACTTATACATCGATTCATTCTTACCTACACGGATTCTACGTATGTAGTAATCATTGTGCCAAGCGTGAATACCTGATGAGGTTCCTAATGTTAAAGAAGTTGTACCCGCGGGTTTAACAGTTGTTGTTCTAGCGGAAGGATTAATACCTATCAGCTTTGCAACTCTGTTGTTTTCTTTATTAACGATCTTAGCAGCTTTTTTCATATCTAATTTTAGCACTGCGCCAGACCCGATCCCTGTCATAGAAACGCCAATTAAAGCATCCTTTTCTGTTGTCTCTTGCCAAATTCTTCTAAGATAATGAAAGCTCGTGTATGAGGCTTGTATTGTTCCTATGAACGATGCATGCTTAACTCTTCGATCAAATTCTTCTTGACTATCAATCTCCGATGCATTAACTTCGCATAAGTTACAGAATTGGTATGGTCTCAATGCAATCTCGCAGCACGGGTTTGTTCCCCAGTCTTTGTCTTTGCTTAAATAGAAACCAGGTTCTCCTGATCCTGATAGCTCGATTCGTTTCCATAATCCTAAAAAGAATTCTTTTGTTAGCTTCTGGCGTATTAATACCGCAGAGTTATTAGCTCTACCTCTTTGTGGATTTTTCTCCCACCAATCTCCTGACTTACATCCGATCATTGCATCATCTGTAGACGAGAACAAAGCAATTAAGGCAGCTCTTCTGATACCTCCAGCTAAAACTGAATCAGCAATGTGGCATACAATATCATGTGCCTCCACTGTTGTTAAGTATTCGCCGTCTTTCTTGCTGTCCATTATACCCATGATCTTTACGATACATTCTTTAAGCGGCTGAGGACCAGGTGCTTTACCGCCTGATGTTACAAGCCTTGCTCCTTTAGGTCTAATATCTGAATAATCAAACTCTATTTTAGAGGATCTTTTGTTGCCAAGATAAGACTTCATACAAAATTTAATTGCATCTGCCCAACCTTCTATTGAATCCATTACTAAAAATCGTTTAGTGCGTTTTTCAAATGGCACGGTGATTGCCGGTAATTTGTCTACGTGATGCTGTTGCACGGAGTAACCTACACCTGTTCCACCCAACAATAAAAACATCGTTTCGCTAAAAGCAGCTACGGATTCAATTGGTAAGTAAGCACAGTTATAAATCCTGTTAGGAGATATCTCGATAGGTTTTCCGCCAAACTGAAGGCTTCGCATAGACGGTAATATGTTTTTGCTATACACATCTTCATAGGCTGTTTTTATTTCTTCTTTAAGTTGTGGAAATTTCTTTATATGCATGGCTTCATTACGGCCAACTAGTTGTTCCCACGTCTCGCGACGTTTTGTTTCTGGTATATACTTTGCGTACTTCATGTACACTGTAATGTCTGATAATATTTTGTTTGATAAATTCATTTATTCTTCTGGGTGAAATTTTGTTATTGCTAAATCTAAAAAGGGTATGTATATAACATACTGTGTTGATTGTGGACCAGGATAGGTTCTCATTCCGAATAGTATTCCGGGGTAGAAACCTGCACTGATTCCAAAAATTGCTGGTTTTTCTTTCATTTAATAAACTTTAATGTTAAACTCATTTTGTTTTTTTACTAACTCTCTCCAGGATATACGACCAGTATTAGCCCAGGACCATTTTACCCATTTATCTATTTGTCTTTCTCCATAAGCTTTTCTAGCTAAGTATTTATTATTTTTATTTTCTGCCATTTAATATAAGTTTTATCATTTCAGCTACATCCGCCTGATTCTGAGGTTTATATAGTGTTCTTGTTTCTCCATTATTAACACACCATCTTTTAAATAGTTTCCAACGCAAAGGAAATTGTTCGTTAGCTCTCCCTTTACATTCGATTATGTAATCATAACCAGTAAAATCTGGTGTGTATTTAATGCCTAGTATTTTTTTAACCCCTCGGTTTTTAAACTCTCCCTTGCCATTAGATTGCTTTTCAATAGATTCGTTAGGGAATGTGAAACCTTCTAAGGTTTTAAATACTTCGTCTTCGTACAACTCAAACAGGTTAGCATCTTTAAGTGCTAAGTAAGTATGCTTCTCAAGTCCTGATCTGAATTGGATCCCGTCAGCACTAGCTTTTTTAGCGCGGACAGGACCTTTCTTTTTTGACTTTTTAAAGCGTTTCATTCTTAACAAAAGATCCGTTAACCATTGCGCCCTGACGCTTGCTTATAACATCATAAGCGGACTCAATACATTCTTCGATAGTAAGACCTGATAAATGTGCTAAGTTAGTTAAAACAACAACCATATCGCCAATACCATCTTTTATCTCGGGGGTATCCTTTTTTAGTATAGCTCTAGCAACTTCTCCGGCTTCCTCCATTAGCTTTACGTATTGTGTTTTAGCATCGCCTTTGTCAAATATACCACGCTCTTTTGCCCATTCACGTATCTTAGGGAATATACACTTATTGCATGTTGCTGTAACTGCGGGCGACTGGTAGTCGTAAGCGTAAGATGGCTCGTTAACTGTCATGCTCATAAAATCATTTGATCCCTGCGTGGTTTGCTCTTTGCACGCTGCATACAATTTATTATTGTATATATAACACCTTTCTTTACGCCACTGAGAAGTTTGAACAAGATCCATAACTTCGTTTAAGTTTTCTAGTGTTACTAAAGCAACTCCTTTGTTTGGTATTGTTATAGACAAAGGTAACTTAGATCGCATCCATCCGTCTAGCTTTACTATAGGGCAAGGAAAGGTTACTGTTTGATCTGTTACATTAGGCTTGTCGCCCGCATACGGTTGCCTTGGTCTAGTAGCTTGCGCATAGCTTTCTCTGTCTGTTGAATAACCAAACTTTCTTTGCTGATCAAATTCCATTCTAGAAATTATTTCTTTGTCTGCGCTGCTGGCTAGTATTTCATATTCATCAGGCGCAAACCCTTGTTCTTCTTCAACTCTTCGCTTCACGTTACTTGTTACTCCTATTTTTAAACCTTTAACGTGGTATAGATAATATCTTTTTGATTTACTCATAATTTAATTGTTTTAATTGCCAACGCTCAAAGGAGCTTTTATAGCTGGCAGGGGGTTATAATTAACTAATTTAATTTCTTGACTTTCTGGTATATAAAGCATGCTGCTGTGTAATGCCCCATCTGAATGAAATATACCTTGCGTCAATTCTAACTGAGGCGTTGCTCTTATTGGTCTATCTAAAAATTCTTTAGCTTGGTCTAAGTGGTTGTTATACAAATGGCAATCGCCAAGTTGACCAATTAAACGTCCGGGCTTTAAATCAGCACCCTTAGCTAACATTTCTAATAGTAATCCGTACATTGCAATATCGTAAGGCAATCCTAAAAACACATCGGCAGATCGTTGTTGCCACATAAGATCCATAATGCCGTCATTAATATAAACTTGAAACCCATAATGACACGGGGGCAAAACCATATCGTCAAGCTCAGCTGGATTCCATGCGCTAACCATAAGACGCCTTGAATCTGGTTTTAGCTTAATGCTATACACAAGCTCGTCTAGTTGATCTACACCATTAAAATCACGCCATTGCTTACCGTATACTGGGCCTAACGTTTCATCTGTTCTGCCTGAGCGTTCGTAATCGGGCCTCCAGTATTTAACGCCGTTATCTTCAAGATACTTTAAATCTGTTCTGCCGTTTAATATCCACAGCAATTCAGTTCTTGCAGCATTGAAGCTGACTTTTTTAGATGTTAACATAGGAAATCCTTCGCTCATATCGTGCTGGATAGTTCTACCAAACACAGACTTTGTGCCTGTACCTGTTCTATCTGACTTATCTTTGCCCATAGCAAGGATATCGTACATAAGTTTTCTATATTCTCTCTCTATATTAATCATTGCCTAATACACTTTTTAATTTTTCTACGTAGTTAGCTGCGTCTAGTAATTCTTCTTGCAAGTGTTGTAACCACTTCTGTAAGTCAGGTACATCTTCGTCTAAAGTTACACCATACTTTTTATATCCTACATCGGATCTGTTTACTAATTGATCGCATACTTTTTCAATAATTGGATCTCTAAATGTTACCTCTTTTGTTTTCATTGATTTGATTTTTTATAATAATACATATAATACTCGTACATTTTAATCCACACTTCATTCTTAGCAAGTTGATCAGGGCCGTTAACTATTTTGCCGTTAAGATCTAATACTAATATCCATCTTGTAGGTGTTCCAGCTCCTACTGCCGAAGGTGAGATTCTTATATTGTTATCAATACACCAACGTCTTGCAGCTTCTTCTTCTTCGCTTGGGTTGTGCTTACCCATCATGCTTACTTTAGCTTTAGGCATTTTCCCAAGGCATTTTTTCTTCCTCTGGTTTGTTTAGTGGTATATAACAACCACTATTCTTTTCCCAAGTGAAATGCGTTTCAGCTCCGTTGGTACCTAGATTTTGAAACTTACACTTAAGTACTTTTACTTTAACAGTGTTGGCTTCGTAGTCTCTGTGTACTAATAGTCCGTGATAACTAGCATCATACCATTCTCCTCCGCCTTTAATAGAATACATCGTAGGCTCATCAATTTCACCAGTCTTTTGATTCTTATACATTTTAGTAGGGTGAGCAACTACAAACACAAGTACATCGTACTTTTTAGCAAAGACTTCTATCTTTGTTAAGTAATCCATAGTATATCGATTAACATCGTCACTCGCTGCATTTGTATCGCGCACTTTGTTAAATGGATCTATTACCAAGCACTTAATACCTTTACGCTTAACAAGCTCCGCACCTTTCTTAAGTACAGCTTCTAGGGAATATCTTTCCATGTCTATGTGAAAGTAATTAGCATTACAGTGATCCGCTATTTTGTTCCACTTGTCTCCCCCAATATCTTCCTTAGAAGGCATACCCTCCCAAGTTTTACGCATTAACTTGTGGGCGTGTAGAAAGGTCGGTACATTTTCAGGCGAAGCGTACGCTGTTTTCCAATTGTAGCGTTTGTTATATCCCACAACCATTTGGTCCACAAAATCACTCTTTCCGGAAGAAGGAATACCAGTGACAGTAATAAATTGACCGGTATAAGTTGAAAAGATATTATCAAAGTCCTCAAGCCCAACCTGAAATCCTGGTGTAAAGCCATTGCGTACAAAGTCGGTAACTTCGTCTTCGATATCCCTAAACGTCGTAACATTCTCCATTGGTACAGGGTTTGCTCCCGTAATACGCTGTGATAATTTTTCTTTTCCATACTTCTGTAAATATTCGTTAGCATCCTTACAATCTTCAAATGTTGTTATGAAGCACACTTCAGATCCTAATCTACGTATTAACTCAGTTTGTAATGCTAATCCAGCATCGTCTGTGTCAACAGCTAATATGATCTTCTCTTTGTCTTCAAAATAATCAATACAATTATCAAGATAATCAAGGTTATTATTATTTAAGGTTGCACCATTCGGTACTGATATAGCGTTTGTTATACCCGCTTCATGCAGGGCTAATACATCCATCTCGCCTTCAACTATTATACAATATTCAAAGCCAACTGTGGCATCTATATTATAAAATACTTTTTCAGCGCCAGACACAAGCTTAAAGTTTTTACGCGCATCTCTGTATTTGATGTTCGTTAACTCACCGCCCATGAAGTAATTGAAATGTATAGCATTTTCGTTCTTCTGAGTCTGAGGCATATACGTTTGGCCTTCAGTTACTCTTACCTCTTTCAGTGTTTCAGCACTGATTCCTCTCGATTCAAACCACTCAACTACTTTAGAAGACACAGGTGCCTCAACAAAAGGTTTAGGTTTTTCGTATACTTTTTCTGCTTTGCCTTTACGTTTAAAGGTATGCAATTGAAAAGGTTTATTGCAGTTGTGACACGTACCAATACCCCTATCCCAGTCATAAGAAGCACATTTAGCTTTTTGATTCTTAGGTTTCCGGTCATGAGAACACATAGGGCATACACCTTGTGTCTTCTCTTCTAGCTTATGTACATTGTACTCGTCAATTACAAAGCCGTTGATTTCTCTTACCATTATTTATATGGGTTAAAAAAGGGAGCATACATTTCTATATACTCCCAATAAGATTAATTTAATTTGATTCGTCTAAGCAGTCCGGACAGATA
>Ga0206131_10001697_pt1 | contig 27808 bp, 29 predicted proteins | sample Helgoland_Spring_FD_148636 | JGI IMG/M metagenome (GOLD analysis project Ga0206131, IMG submission 148636) | Pelagic subsurface seawater microbial communities from Kabeltonne, Helgoland, North Sea - Helgoland_Spring_Bloom_20160517_1 | ecosystem: Environmental > Aquatic > Marine > Epipelagic ...
CGGCTTCGATAGCTTGAGGACGTCGAGCCCGCGCAGATAGGCGTCCGATGCACGCCCGGGGAGCAATTTGGCCTGGCGCGCGAACAGCGTATCCCACGTCGCATGATCTTCCGCGCTATAGTGCGACCAATCCTGCGGGATCGTCCAGTCGGGGGCGGCGGGCGTATCGGAAAAACTGGTGCTATCCATCATGGCCCTCATCTAGCATGAACTGTCGATGACCGAAAACGCCCGACGATGCTGATCCGCCTCATCCGCTGGTTCACGGCGGGACTGGCGCTGCTGATCACCGGCTATGGCGCGGCGGGGATGGTCGGGGGCGCGATTCCGACGAACCGTGACTGGCGCGAACCGGCGCGCGGGGTGACGGTCTATGTCGAGAGCAACGGCATCCACACCGGATTGATCGTGCCGAAGGTCGCAGGCGGCGTCGACTGGCGCGCGCTGGCCGATCCCCGCGACCTGGCCGACCCCCGCTATGGCGCCTATGATCATCTCGCGATCGGCTGGGGCGACCGCCGGTTCTTTCTCGACACGCCGACGTGGCGCGACCTGCGCCCGTCGACGATTCTCGCGGCGGCGATCGGCAGCGATGCGACGCTGCTCCACATCGAACATATTCCCGCGCCGGAGGTCACTGGCCGCGATGTCAGGCGGATCGTGATGACCGTCGCCCAATATCGTCGGCTGGCGATCTTCATCCGCGCGCATCTTTCGCCCCGCGCGCGCCATTATCCGGGCTATGCGGCGTATGACGCCTTCTACGACGCCCGCGGCCATTACGACGCCGTGCGGACATGCAACGACTGGACCGGCGATGCGCTGCGCCATGCAGGCGTCAGGATCGGGGCGTGGACGCCGTTTCCGGTGACCGTGATGGGGTGGTTCGGCGTCTGATCGACCCGCTGGCCTGGTCCGCCCGGCCCGGGCCAGCTTGATTCAGGTCAGGTCAGCCGCCGTAGCCCGCGCGATAGCCGTCATAGCTGCACGCCTGCCGATCGTCGGGATTGGCGCGGCAGCGCTTGGCCGCTTCCTTGCGCGCCTTGCCCTCCTTCGCCTCCTGCTTGCGCATCTTGCGGCCGTAGTTCCGGTCGGATTCCTCCTGGCTGGTCGTCGTCCAGTCGACGACCTTGCCCGTCGCCTTGACCGGCAGCGTCGCGACGTCCCACGCGGTCTTGGCGATGCAGCCCGACGTCGCGAGCGCCAGCAACGGCGCGATGATCAACACTTTACGCATCACGATGTCCTTTCGCGCGCATCCCGCGCGTCGACCCCGGTTAACGGGTAATCGGTGAAGAAACCGTCGACGCCCTGCGCCAGCGCCGCGGCGATCTCTCCCGCGACATCGCCATGCGCCGCGGGATCGGTGCCGCGCCGGAACCGGGCGGGCAGGAAGATATTCTCGGCCCGATAGGTCCAGGGATGGACGCGCAGGCCGACCGCATGGGCGTCGGCGACCAGCGTCGTCGGGATCGTGTCGTCCCACAGCTGCGCCTTGTCGGGGCCGATGCCATAGGCATAGGTCGCGATGGCGCGGAGACCGGCGGGCGTCAGCATCGCGGCATAGCTGGGCGCGGCGCCATCGGCGGGGGCGCCCTGCCCCGCCACCAGCTGGATCAGGCGGATCCGCGTCATCGCATGGATGCGGCGCAGATTGGCGACCTCGAACGACTGGATGAACACCGGCGCGTCGGCGCTGTCCCACCCCGCCGCGCGCAATTGATCGACGAGCAGCCGGTCGGTCGGATGGCCGATGGCGGCGAAATAGGTCGGATGTTTGGTTTCGGGATAGATGCCGACCCCGCGCGCCTTCGCCAGCGCGATGATGTCCGCCAGCGTCGGGATCGTCTCGCGCCCGTCCCACGCGGTGTTGGCCGGGCGAAGCTGCGGCAGCCGTTCCCGGGCGCGCAGCGTCTTGAGTTCGGCAAGCGTGAAATCCTCGGTGAACCAGCCCGTCTGCGCGCGCCCGTCGATCGTCTTCGTCGTCCGGCGATCCGCGAATTCGGGATGGTCGGCGATGTCGGTGGTTTCCGAAATCTCGTTTTCGTGGCGCGCGACGAGCACATCGTCCTTCGTCGGCACCAGATCGGGTTCGATTACGTCCGCCCCCTGGTCGATCGCCAGACTATAGGCGGCGAGCGTGTGTTCGGGCCGCGACCCGCTGGCACCGCGATGCGCGATGACGATCGGGGGGGCGCTGAGCGGACGGGCGGCGGGCGGACGGGCGGCGGGCGCGATCGCGGCCGGGGTGGCGGGCTTGTCGGCGGTCATCGCGCGTGTCTGCCCGACCGCGGCACCGGACGCCAGCAGCACCAAACCACCTAACATAGCGCAAGCGGCGGAAACCATCGTACACCCACGCGTTACCGTATCTGACGAAGCTGGGGCGAGACTTATGAAATTCACCATCAACGGCCAATCCTATGACGCGGAACCCGATGTCCGTACCTCTGTGCTCGATCTGTTACGCGAACATGTCGGGCTGACGGGAAGCAAGAAGGGATGCGACCATGGCCAGTGCGGCGCGTGTACCGTTCTGATCAACGGTCGCCGCGTCAACAGCTGCCTGACGCTGGCCGTGATGCACCAGGACGACGAGATCACGACGATCGAGGGCCTGGGGACGCCGGACAATCTTCACCCGCTCCAGGCGGCGTTCGTCGCGCATGACGGCTATCAATGCGGCTATTGCACGCCCGGCCAGATCTGTTCGGCGGTGGGCATGCTCGACGAAGCGAAAAAGGGCTGGGCGAGCCACGTGTCCGACGACCTGTCGTCGAGCGACCTGTCGGACACCGAAATCTCCGAACGGATGAGCGGCAACATCTGCCGCTGCGCCGCCTATCCCAATATCGTCGATGCGATTCGCGAGGTTGCTGAAGCATGAAGACCTTCACTTATGAAAAGGCCGCCACCGCCGAGGCCGCGGTCAGCGATACCGCCGCGACGACGCGCTTCATCGCGGGCGGCACCAACCTGCTCGACCTGATGAAGCTGCAGGTCGAGACGCCCGAAAAGCTCGTCGACATCAGCCGCCTGCCGCTGGGTGAGATCGAGGATATGGACGATGGCGGGCTGCGTATCGGCGCGCTGGTCCCCAACAGCGATCTCGCGGCCGATCCGCGCGTGACCAGCCGCTACGAAGTGCTCAGTCGCGCGCTGCTGGCGGGCGCATCGGGGCAGTTGCGCAACAAGGCGACGACGGGGGGCAATCTGCTCCAGCGGACGCGCTGCTATTATTTCTACGACACCTCGATGGCGTGCAACAAGCGGAAGCCCGGCAGCGGCTGTTCGGCGATCGGCGGCTTCAACCGGATCCTCGCGATTCTGGGGACGAGCGATCAGTGTATCGCGACCCACCCCGGCGACATGCCCGTCGCGATGCGCGCGCTGGATGCGACAATCGTCACGCTGAAACATGATGGCGACAAAAGGCGGATTTCGATTCACGATTTCTATCGCCTGCCCGGTGATACCCCCGATATCGAAACGGTGCTGGAGCCGGGTGAGTTGATCACCCATGTCGAACTGCCCGCACCACCCGCCGGGGCAAAACAGCTGTATCGCAAGGTGCGCGATCGCGCCTCCTATGCGTTCGCGCTGGTATCGGTGGCCGGCGTCGTCACGGTCGAGGAAGGGACGATCACGTCCGCCGCGCTGGCGTTCGGCGGGCTCGGGCCGATGCCGTGGCGCAATCCGGCGGTCGAGGCGGCGCTGGTCGGCCAGGCGCCGTCCGATGAAGTGTTCGGCGTGGCGGCGGATGCGCTGCTCGCCGATGCGCACGGCTATGGATCGAATGATTTCAAGATTCCCCTCGCGCGGCGGACGCTGATCGCGTCGCTGCGCGAGTTGACGGGAGAATAAAGATGCTGGGTTTCGGCGACAAGGACACCAACAGCCTGACGATGGACAAGCCGCATCCCGACAGCCTGCTCGACATGGCGGTCCAGGGGGTGATCGGCAAGCCGCTCGACCGGGTAGACGGGCCGCTCAAGGTGTCGGGCACCGCGCCCTATGCGGCGGAATATGCGCTCGACGACATGGCCTATGGCTTCCTCGTCCGCGCGACGATCGGCGCGGGCAAGCTGGTGTCGATCGACAGCGACGCGGCCAGGGCGATTCCGGGCGTCATCGACGTCATCACCGATTATGCGACCTTCATCCGCAACCCGCAGCAGGGCGGCGAGACCGACGCGCCGACCCAGGGCGTCGAGGACATCGCGTTTCACGGCGAGATCCTCGCGATCGTCGTCGCCGAGAGCTATGAAGTCGCGCGTGACGCGGCCCAGCGTCTCGCGATCGACTATGACGAGAGCGAGGGTCGATATGATTTCGACGCGCTGAAGGGGGAGACCGACAAGCCGCCCGAAGGCGCGATTCCACCCTATGGCAAGCAGGGCGATGTCGATCAGGCGATGCGCGATGCCGCGGTGACGATCGATGCGACCTTCACGACCCCGAGCCAGAATTCGGCGGCGATGGAGCCGCATGCGGCGATCGCGAGCTGGGACGACGACGGCCACCTGACGATCCACGGCGCGTTCCAGATGCCCGCTTCGCAAAAGCAGCAGATGGCCAAGACGCTGGGGATCAAGCCCGACAAGATCCGGCTGGTGGCACGTTATGTCGGTGGTGGTTTCGGATCGAAACTGGGCATTTCGCCCGAAAGCGTCGCGGCGGCGGTGGCGGCGAAGCGGATCGGTCGCCCGGTCAAGGCGGTGATGGAGCGTCAGCAGGTGTTCGACGCGACGGTTCGCCGGTCGAACACCGAACAACGGCTGCGACTCGCCGCCGATGAACACGGCGTGCTGACCGCGGTCGCGCACGAGACCCTGTCGTCGAACCTTCCCGACGAGGGATTTTTCGAACCCGCCGGGATCGGGACGCATTTCATGTATGGTGGCGACAATCGGCTGATCACCCATGATCTGGTCCGGCTGGACATGACGCTCGCCGGATCGATGCGCGCGCCCGGCGAGGCGGTCGGGATGCTCGCACTCGAAGGCGCGATGGACGAGCTGGCCGAAAAGATCGGGATCGACCCGATCGACCTGCGCCGTCGCAACGATCCCGCCAGGGATCCGGAAAAGGACATCCCCTATTCCTCGCGCCAGCTGACCCGCTGCCTCGACGAAGGCGCGGCGGCGTTCGGCTGGGCCGAGCGCAAGGCTAAGCCCGCGACCGACCTGCGCGGCGAATGGTATCACGGGATGGGCGTCGCCTCGGCCTGTCGCAGCAACATGCTGATGAAATCGGCGGCGAAGGTCTCGATCGACGATCAGGGCAAGGCGATCGTCGAGACCGACATGACCGACATCGGTACCGGCAGCTATACGATCCTGGCCCAGATCACCGCCGAAATCCTGGGCCTGCCGATCGAGGATGTGACCGTCCACCTCGGCGACACCGATTCGCCCCCCGGTGCCGGGTCGGGCGGATCATGGGGCGCCGGATCGGCGGGATCGTCGGTCTATCTCGCGTGTGAAATGCTGCGCAGCAAACTCGCCAAGGCGATGGGCGTTGATGAGACGTCGCTGACGCTGAAGGATGGACGCGCGATCGCGGACAACCGCAGCGTTCCGATTGCCGAACTCGCCGCCGACGGCCTGACCGCGACGGGCGAGATCAGCCCCGGCAAGCAGGAAGAGCAATTCACCCAATCATCCTTCGGCGCGCATTTCGTCGCGGTGAAGGTCAATGCGGTGACGGGTGAGGTCAGGATCGACCGCATGCTCGGCGTGTTCGCGGCAGGGCGGATCCTGAACGAGAAGACCGCGCGGTCGCAATGCCTCGGTGGGATGACGTTCGGCATCGGCACCGCGCTGACCGAGGAACTGGTCCACGACGTGCGCAACGGCAAGGTCGTCAACCGCGATCTGGGCGAATATCACGTCCCGGTGAACGCCGATGTGCCGCAATTGGAAGTGGCGTTCATCGATGAACGCGACATCCATGCCAATCCGCTTCATGCCAAGGGGATCGGCGAATTGGGTATATCGGGCGCTGGCGCGGCGATCGCCAACGCGATCTACAATGCGGTCGGTGTTCGCGTTCGTGATTTCCCCATCACGCTCGACAAGCTGATCGACGCGATGCCGCCGGTCTGATCAATCGCGGCATCCTAGGGGTTTTCCCGTGCTGCAATGATGGCCGCGGTTCGCATAATCGGTGGGCCGCGGCCTCGACGTGGGGTCGGGCGATCCCTAGGTTGGCATCCCCAGATATAAAGGCGCGTACGCACCGATGACCGAACAGATGATGGACGCCGCCTATCGCCCGCAGGGCCTGATCAACGGTCAACAGGATATCCTGGGCAAGCCGCTGCCGCGGATCGAGGGCGCCGCCAAGGTCACCGGCGTCGCGGATTATGCGTATGAAGGAACCCCCGACGGCATCGCCTATGCCGCGATCGTCGGGACGCCGCAGGGATCGGGGCGGATCACCGCGATCGACGACAGCGCCGCGCGGGCGATGCCCGGGGTGATCGCGGTCATCCACGACGATCCCCGCATGCCCGCGGGCGAGGCGAACAGCCGCGCGATGCCGACCTTCGCCAGCGACACCGTGTTCCATTACGGCCAGCCCGTCGCGATCGTCATCGCGGAGGATCAGGCGACCGCGCGCGAGGCCGCCGACAGCGTGATCGTCACGATTGAATCGGGCGACGACCGGTTCGATTCCCGCGATCAGCCCGTCGACACCGACCCCAAGATCGGGTTCCTGCCCCCCATCGCCAAGGGTGATCTGGAAGCGGCGCTGGCCGAGGCGGCGGTGACGTTCGAGGCGACCTATACGACGCCGATCCATTTTCCCGCCGCGCTCGAACCCCATGCGTCGACCGTCTGGTGGGAGGGCGACCGGCTGATCGTCCGATCGAGCAACCAGGTGATCGGCGGTGCCAGCGGCACGATCGCGCAGGCGCTGGGGATCGACAAGAGCCGGGTGCGCGTGCTGGCCCCCTATGTCGGCGGCGGTTTCGGCGGCAAGACCGGCGTCGGTCCCGAAGTCATCCTGGCGGCGATCGCGGCGGAACGGGTCGGGCGCCCGGTCAAGGTGGCGTTGCCGCGGCGACAGACCGCCTATCTGGTCCATCACCGGTCCGACACGGTCCAGCGGATCCGCATCGGCTGTGACGAGCGGGGCGTCATTTCGGCCTTCGCGCATCTGAGCGTCGCGGCGCAGAATGACGATGGCGAATTCCTCGAACCCGTCCCCTTCGGCACGATGCCGCTGTATCGGGGCGCGGTGCGGCATTTCAAGACCGACCTGGTCCGCGTCGACCTGCCCGCGAGCGGGGCGGTGCGCGCGCCGGGCGAGGCGATCGGGACGTTCGCGGTCGAATGCGCGATGGACGAACTCGCCGAACGACTGGAGCTCGATCCGATCGAGCTGCGCAAGCGCAACGAGCCCGAGGTCGACCCGCTCAGCGGCAAGCCATTCAGCACGCGCAAGATGATCGATTGCTATGACGAAGGCGCGCGCCGGTTCGGCTGGGCGCCCAAGCCCGCCGCCAGCGTCCGCGAGGGCGAATGGCTGATCGGCACCGGCATGGCCGCCGCGCTGCGCGGCAATTTCACGGTGAATGCGGAGGCGACCGTGCGGCTGGAGGCCGATGGCCGCGCGACGATCGAAACCGACATGACCGATATCGGCACCGGCACCTATACGATCCTGGCACAGACGGTGGGGGAGATGCTGGGCCTGCCGATCGCCGATGTCGACGTGCGGATCGGCGACAGCGACCTGCCCCCGAGCGCGGGGTCGGGCGGATCGTTCGGCGCGGGATCGGCGTGTTCGGCGGCGGTGCTCGCCTGCGAGGATATCCTGACCGAATTGGCGCGGCGGATGAATGCGAGCCCCGAGGAACTGCGGTTGAAGGACGGGTGCGTCCGCGTCGGCGGGCGGGAGACGGCGCTCGCCGATCTGGTCCGCGGCGACCCGATCGTCGCCAGGGGTAAGACCGGGCCGGGCAAGGAAAGCAAGCGGACCAGCCAGGCCAGCCATGGCGCGCAATTCGCCGAGGTCGCGGTGAACGCGGTGACCGGCGAGGTGCGCGTCCGCCGGATGATCGGGGTCTATGACGTCGGGCGGGTGCTCAACGCGAAGACCGCGGGCAATCAGCTGATCGGCGGGATGGTGTGGGGCATCGCCTATGCGTTGAGCGAGGAGGCGGTCGTCGACACCCGGTCGGGGCATTTCATGAATCCCGACTTCGGCGAATATCATGTCGCGGTGAACGCCGACGTGCCGCAGATCGAGGTGCATTTCATCGAGGAAATCGACGATTCGGCCAATCCCGCGGGCGCGAAGGGGGTCGGCGAACTCGGCATTTCCGGCGCGGGCGCGGCGGTGGCCAACGCGATCTATAATGCGACCGGGGTGCGGGTACGCGATTTTCCGGTGACGCTCGACAAGCTGCTGGCCGGGTTGCCGCCGGTGTGACGAACACGCCTTCCCGACCGCGGGGAGGATCAGAAAGAGAAGACATGGCCGAAAATGATTCCGTCCTTGCCGCCGCTGCCGCCTGGAAGGGCGAACCGATGGCGATCGCGACCGTCACCTCGACCTGGGGGTCCGCCCCCCGCCCGCGCGGCAGCCATATGCTCGTCCATCAGGATGGCCGGTTCGAAGGATCGGTGTCGGGCGGCTGCGTCGAGAGCGACATCCTCGACACCGCGGCGCAGGTGATCGCGGGCGCGCCGTTCGTCGTGCGCAACTATGGCGTCGCGGATGCCGCCGCCTGGGAAGTCGGCCTGCCCTGCGGCGGAGAGATCGAGGTGATGGTCCAGCCGGTCAGCGCCGCCGGATTCGACCCCGAATTATTCGATCGCATCGCCGAGGCGCGCGATGCGGGCAGCGCGCTGGTCGTCACGACCGATCTGGAGACGGGGCATAGCGACCTGCGCCCCGCCGAAACCGGCGAGGTCTTCGTCAACCGGTACGACCCGCCGCGGCGACTGCTGATCGTCGGGGCGGTGCAGATCGCGCAGGCGCTGGCGCAGCTGGCGCGCGCGCTGGGGATCGAGACCGTGCTGATCGACCCCCGCGCGCGATTCCTGACCGAGGAGCGGTTTCCCGGCGTCACGCTCGACGACCGCTGGCCCGACGAGGCGATTGCGGCGCTCAGGCCCGGTCCCGCGACCGCGGTCGTGACGCTGAGCCATGACATCAAGATCGACGATCCCGCGCTGATCGCCGCCTTGCACTCGAACGCCGCGTACGTCGGCGCGCTGGGATCGCGCAAAAGCCATGCGGCGCGGCGGGACCGGCTGATCGAGGCCGGTCTGACCGTCGACCAGATCGACCGGGTCGACGGCCCCGTCGGGATCGATATCGGCGCCATCGGCCCGTCGGAGATCGCGCTGTCGATCGCCGCCGCGATGATCGCGGCCTTTCACGAGAAACGCGCATGATCCGCGCCGAAGACGTCGTGCTGGTGCTGCTCGCCGCGGGCACGAGCGAGCGGTTCGGCAATATCGCCGCCAAGCTGGAGGAACCGTTTCTCGGTCGCCCGCTGGGGCTTCACGTCGCGGTCGCACTGGAGGCGGTGCCGTTTCGCGACCGGATCGCGATCACCGGCGCGGCGACGCTCGATTTCGCCGCACATGGGTTTCGCATGATCGCCAATCCCGACCCGGCGCGCGGCATGGCGTCATCGGTCAAGATCGGTGTCGAGGCGGCCAAGGCGATGGATGCCGATGCGGTGCTGATTGCGCTGGCCGACATGCCGCGGGTCACCGCGACGCATATCCTGAACATGCTCGATGCAGTCGATGCCGACGATGCGGTGGTCGCATCGAGCGATGGCGAGACGCCGCATCCCCCCGCGCTGTTCGGGCGCGACCGGTTCGATGCGCTGCTGGCGCTCGATGGCGACATGGGCGCGCGCGAGATGATCCGGCGCGGCAAGCATGTCGTGACGACCGCGGCGGAGATGATCGACGTCGACACGCCCGAAGAGCTGGAGCAATTGCGCGAACTGGTTCACGATCCAGAGGCACGGACACGGCATTTCGACTAGAACGCCCCAATGACCGTCGTTGCGAGCGCAACGACGGACAGCGTTATTCGAGCTCCAAAATCACCTGATCGACCGCCAGGCTGTCGCCCGTCGCCGCCTTGACCGATTTCACGACCGCGGATTTTTCGGCGCGCAGGATGTTTTCCATCTTCATCGCCTCGACCACCGCGAGCGGTTGTCCCGCCTCGACCTTGTCACCCGCCGCGACATCGAGCCGGACGAGCAGCCCCGGCATCGGACTGACGAGGAATTTCGACAGATCGGGCGGCACTTTGTCGATCAGATGCTGCGTCAGCCCCGCAAAGCGCGCGGGCAGGATGCGGACGCGATGGCTCGCGCCGCGCGTCGTCAGGCGGAACCCGCCGGGCGCGGGCGCGAGGCGGATCGACAGGTCGCTCAGTTCCTCGCTGTCGACCTGCACGATCCGGTCGCCGGGGGTATATTCCAGCGCCAGGTCGAACCGGTCGTCGTTCACCGCGATGCCGTCGGTCGACACCGACACGCGATACTCCTGCTTGTCGATCGTCGCGACCCAGTCGGCGGGCGGGCGCAGCGTGCGGCCCAATTGCCCGTCGATCCGCCGCGCGCGATCGGCATGCGCGGTCGCGGCGAAGGCGGCGACCGCGGCCAGCGTCTGTTTCAGATCGGCATCGGCGGGCGCGCCGTGGAAGCCATCGGGATATTCCTCCGCGATGAACCCCGTGGTGATGTTGCCCGACCGGAAGCGCGGATGCTGCATCAACGCCGACAGGAAATCGAGGTTGTTGCCCGGCCCCTCGATCTCGAACGCGTCGAGCGCGGCGATCTGCGCATCGATCGCGGCTTCGCGCGTCGGCGCCCAGGTGATGAGCTTGGCGATCATCGGGTCGTAGAACATGCTGACCTCCCCGCCTTCGCGCACGCCATCGTCGACCCGGACGATCGCGGCGTCGCCGTCGCGGGGCTCGGCATGCGGCGGGTTATAGCGGACCAGTCGCCCGATGCTGGGCAGGAAGCCGCGATAGGGATCCTCGGCATAGACGCGGTTTTCGATCGCCCAGCCGTCGATGCCGATATCATCCTGTGTGAAGGCGAGCGTTTCGCCCGCCGCGACCCGGATCATCTGTTCGACCAGGTCGAGCCCGGTGATTTCTTCGGTGACGGGATGTTCGACCTGAAGCCGGGTGTTCATTTCGAGGAAGTAGAACCCCTCCCCGCTCGTATCCGCGCCGCTGACGATCAGTTCGACCGTGCCCGCGCTGTAATAACCGACCGCCTTGGCCAGCGCGACCGCCTGTTCGCCCATCGCCTTGCGCATCTTGGGCGTGACGAAGGGCGATGGCGCCTCCTCGACGACCTTCTGGTGGCGGCGCTGGATCGAACATTCGCGTTCGTTGAGGTAGATGACGTTGCCGTGCTGATCGCCGATCAGCTGGATTTCGATGTGGCGCGGGCTTTCGATGAACTTCTCGATGAACACGCGGTCGTCCCCGAACGACGCCAGCCCCTCGCGCTTCGTCGCCTCGAACCCTTCGCGGACATCCTGTTCGCTATAGGCGAGCCGCATGCCCTTGCCGCCGCCGCCCGCCGACGCCTTCATCATCACCGGATAGCCGATGTCGGTCGCGATCCTGACCGCTTCCTCGGTGTCCGCGATCTCACCCAGATAGCCGGGGACGACGTTGACCCCCGCTTCCCTGGCGAGCTTCTTCGATTCGATCTTGTCGCCCATCGCCGCGATCGCGTTGGGCGGCGGCCCGACGAAGGCGATTCCCGCGTCGGCGCAGGCGCGCGCGAAGCTTTCGCGTTCGGACAGGAAGCCGTAGCCCGGATGGATACAGTCCGCGCCCGTCGCCGTCGCCGCGGCGAGGATCAGGTCGGCGTTGAGATAGCTTTCCGCCGCGGGTGCCGGCCCCAGCCTGACCGCCTCATCCGCCATCAACACATGCGGCGCGCGCGCATCGGCGTCGGAATAGACCGCGACGGTCTTGAGCCCCATCTTCTTCGCGGTGCGGAACACGCGGCACGCGATTTCACCGCGATTGGCGACCAGGATTTTCTTGAACATTCAGGTCCTCGATTCAATCGCTGAGCATATAATTTCTTGAGAAAACGCTGTTCCCCGGCGAAGGCCGGGGCCCAGTCGGGATGATCGCGGTAACGAAGCGCAGCGCTCATCGCCGCTGCCTCCCAACTGGGCCCCGGCCTTCGCCGGGGAACAGCAATAGGGCCGACCCTTCATCACTCGGCCGCCACCCGCATCGGCTCTTCACCCTGCATCGGGCGCACGCCCAGTTTCGCGAACAGCGCGGCGTCGGCGCTGTCGCCGCGGTTGCCCGTCGTCAGCAGCTTGTCGCCGGTGAAGATCGAATTCGCGCCCGCCATGAAGCACAGCGCCTGCGTCGCCTCGCTCATGCTCTCGCGTCCTGCGGAGAGCCGCACCATGCTCAGCGGCATCGTGATCCGCGCGACCGCGACGGTGCGGACGAATTCGATGTCGTCGATCTTCGCGAGCGGGGTGTCGGCGAGCATGTTGCCGAGCACCGTCCCCTTGACCGGGACGAGCGCGTTGACGGGTACGCTTTCGGGATGGCGCGGCAGCGTCGCGAGCGCATGGACGAAGCCGACGCGGTCGCCGCGCGTCTCCCCCATCCCGACGATCCCGCCGCAGCAGACGTTGATCCCCGCTTGCCGCACATTCTCCAGCGTATCGAGCCGGTCCTGGAAGGTCCGCGTCGTGATGACGTTGCCGTAATTCTCCGGCGAGGTATCGATATTGTGGTTGTAATAATCGAGCCCCGCCTCGGCGAGCCGCTCGGCCTGATGCGGCGCGAGCATCCCCAGGGTCATGCACGTCTCGAGCCCCATGTCGCGGACGCCCTCGACCATCGCGACGATCGCATCCATGTCGCGATCCTTGGGATTGCGCCACGCCGCGCCCATGCAGAACCGCTGCGACCCCGCCGCCTTCGCCGCCGCCGCGTCGGCGAGGACCGCATCGACGTCCATCAGCTTTTCGGCCTTGAGCTGCGTATCCGCGCTCGCCGACTGCGAACAATAGCCGCAATCCTCCGGACAGCCGCCGGTCTTGATCGACAGCAACGTACACAGTTGCACCTCGCCCGCCGCATGGTGCGTGCGATGAACCGTCTGCGCGCGGAACATAAGCTCGTCGAAGGGAAGGTCGAACAGCTCGGCGATGTCCGCCCTGCTCCAGTCGTTTCGGATCAACTTGTGGGTTTCCTTGCCAGATAGACGCCGATCGCCATCACGATCAGCCCGATGATACGTTTCGCCGTGACGGGTGTCAGGATCGCCCCCCACAGCCCGAAATGATCGATGATCGTCGCCGCGATCATCTGCCCCAACAGGACGAAAAATACCGCGTTGCCGATCCCGATCTTCGGCCCCGCATAGGTGATCGCGAGGATGTAGAAGACGGTGAAGAACCCGCCCGCATAATAGATCCACGGGATATGGGTGAAGCTCGTCAGTACAGGCGGACGCCCCGCGCCGAACAGCACCGCGATCGCGAGCGTGAACGCCACCGCGAACAGCACCGCGCTCGCCGCGACGGGGCTCGCTAGCCGCTGGCCGAGGCCTGCGTTGAGCGTCGCCATCACCGGGATGCCGATGCCTGCGACCAGCATCAGCACCGCCAGCGTCAGCGCGGTCGCCGGATGCGGCCCCGCATTCATTCGGCAGCTTCCTCGACCGGGGGCATGTTGTGGCCGAGCAGGCGCAGCACCTCTTCCGCCGCCTGGATCAGATTGGTGCCGGGACCGAAGATCGCCTGGACCCCGGCATCGCGCAGGATCTGATAATCCTGCGCGGGGATGACCCCGCCCGCGATCACCTTGATATCGGGGCGCCCCGCCTCCTTGAGCAGATCGATCAGCGCGGGGATCAGCGTCTTGTGCCCTGCCGCGAGGCTGGAGGCGCCGACGATGTCGACATCCTTGGCCAGCGCCAGGTCGACCGCCTCCTGCGGGGTCTGGAACAGCGGCCCGGGGACGATGTCGAAGCCCAGATCGCCGAACATGCTGCTGACCAGGTTCGCGCCGCGGTCATGCCCATCCTGCCCCATCTTCGCGACGAGCATCCGCGGCTTGCGCCCCAGCCGCCGTTCGGTCGCCTCGACGCCCTCCTCGAGCCGGGTCCAGCGGGCGTCGTCGGCATAGGCGCCGCCGTAAATGCCCTTCACCGGGGTCGGTTGCGTGTCGTACCGCCCGAACACATCCTCCATCGCCGAGGAAATCTCCCCCAGCGTCGCGCGGGCGCGCGCGGCGTCGACGGCTCTGGACAGCAGATTGTCTCGCTCCCAACTCCGTTCGTCCTGAGCTTTTCGAAGGACGGGTTCCGCGTCACGCCCTTCGACAAGCTCAGGGCGAACGGTGGTATGGCGTGCAGCATCCCGCAACGCATCGAGCGCGCGCTGGCACGCCGCCTCGTCGCGCGATGCCTTAACCCGTTCGATTCTACGCACCTGCGATTCGCGCACCGCGACATTGTCGACGTCGAGGATGTCGATCGCATCCTCGCCCGGCAGCCGATACTTGTTGACGCCGACGATCACGTCCTCGCCGCGATCGACCCGCGCGGCGCGGGCGGCGGAGGCTTCCTCGATCATCGCCTTGGGCCAGCCTGCGGCGACCGCTTTCGCCATCCCGCCTTCGCGCTGGATGCGTTCGATCAATTCCCAGGCGCCATCGACGAGCTGTTGCGTCAGGCTTTCGACATAATAGCTGCCGCCGAGCGGATCGACGACCTTGGTCATCCCCGTTTCCTCCTGCAGCACGATCTGCGTGTTGCGCGCGATCCGGGCGGAGAAATCGGTGGGCAGCGCGATCGCCTCGTCGAGCGCGTTGGTGTGGAGCGACTGGGTGCCCCCCAGCATCGCCGCCATCGCCTCGATCGTCGTCCGCATGACATTGTTATACGGGTCCTGCTCGGTCAGCGAGACGCCCGATGTCTGGCAATGCGTCCGCAGCATCTTTGAGCGTTCGTCCTGCGCACCGAGCTGGGTCATCGCACGATGCCACAGCGTCCGCGCTGCGCGTAGCTTCGCGATCTCCATGAAGAAATTCATGCCGATCGCGAAAAAGAAGCTCAGTCGCCCGGCGAACTTGTCGATGTCGAGGCCGCTGGCCACGCCATATTTCACATATTCCATGCCATCGGCGATGGTGAAGGCGAGTTCGTGGAGCTGCGTCGCCCCCGCCTCCTGCATGTGATAGCCCGAGATCGAGATGCTGTTGAACTTGGGCATCTCGCGGCTGGTGTAACCGAAGATATCGCTGATGATCCGCATGCTCGGTTCGGGCGGGTAGATGTATGTGTTGCGGACCATGAACTCCTTGAGGATGTCGTTCTGGATCGTCCCGTCGAGCTGCGCGCGGGGGACGCCCTGTTCCTCGCCCGCGACGATAAAGAAGGCGAGGATCGGGATCACCGCACCGTTCATCGTCATCGATACCGACATCTGGTCGAGCGGGATGCCGTCGAACAGGATCTTCATATCCTCGACACTGTCGATCGCGACGCCTGCCTTGCCGACGTCGCCCGTCACGCGCGGATGGTCGCTGTCGTACCCGCGATGCGTCGCCAGATCGAACGCGACGCTGAGCCCCTTCTGCCCCGCCGCCAGGTTGCGGCGATAGAAGGCATTCGATTCCTCGGCGGTCGAAAAGCCCGCATATTGGCGGATCGTCCACGGGCGGCCCGCATACATCGACGCCTTCACCCCGCGCGTGAACGGCGCGAAACCGGGGAGGCCCGGATCGGTCGTGACATCGGCGTCGGTGTAGAGCGGCTTGACCGTGATGCCCTCGGGGGTTTCCCAATCGAGGTCGCGCCCCTTGCTCTCCTTGGCGGCGCGCGCCTGCCAGTCGTCGATCGTGGGTTTGTCGGTCATCGCATCATACCTTGTTCCCCGGCGGAGGCCGGGGCCCAGTTGGAAAGTTTACCGTAACGGCACGCAGCATCAGCCAAGGAAGAACGTCCCAACTAGGCCCCGGCCTTCGCCGGGGAACAGGCTGCTTTACCCATCACGCGCCCTTGAACGCCGGTTTGCGCTTCTGGAGGAACGCCAGCCCCCCCTCCATCGCATCGTCGCTATCGCCCGCGTGCATCTGCCCCGTCGCCTCGCGTCCCAGCGCCTCGGCATAGGTGCCGTCGAGCGCCGCGGCGAGGTTGCGGCGCATCACGCCGAGCGCCACCGTCGGCCCCGCCGCTAGCCGCGTCGCCAGCGCCATCGCCTCGTCCATCAGCGCGTCGTCCGCGACCGCCTTATAGATCAGCCCCCATTGTTCGGCCTTGGCGGCGGGAATCTTCTCACCCAGCAGCATCATCTCGGTCGCGCGCGCCTTGCCGACCAGCCGCGCGAGCATCCACGACGCGCCGCCATCGGGGACGAGCCCGATGTTGACGAACGCCTGGAGGAAATAGGCGCTCTCGCCCGCGATCGTGAAATCGGCCGCCAGCGCGATCGAACAGCCGATCCCCGCCGCCGGGCCGTTGACCGCGCTGACGACGGGCACCGGCAATTCGGCGAGCCGCATCATCGTCGGGTTGTAATGCCGCGTCAGCGCCTGGTGCGACCCCGCACCGCGCCCGATCGACCGGCTGCCCCGCGCCTGCAGATCCGCGCCCGAACAAAAGGCGCGCCCCGCCCCGGTGATCAGCACCGCGCGCGCATCGCCCAGATCGTAGAGCGCCGCGCCGATCTCATCGGCCATCTGCGGCGGGCAGGCGTTCAGCCGCTCGGGCCGGTTGAGCGTGATGACGAGCACGTCGCCGCGCCGTTCGGTCAGGATCGTCTCATACTCGGCCATCCGCTTATCCTCTCAGTGATCGCGCGTTTCGTGCGTATTTCGGGGCGTTTCCATCAGTTCGACGAGCACGCCGCCCATATCCTTGGGGTGGACGAACACGATCGGAGTCCCATGCGCACCGATCCGCGGTTCGCCCAGCACGGTCGCGCCCTTCGCCTTGAGTTCGGCAACCGCTTGCGTGATGTCGGGCACCTCGAAACAGACGTGATGCTGCCCGCCCGCCGGGTTCTTGCGGAGGAACCCCGCGATCGGGGAGCTGTCGTCATAGGGTTCGATCAATTCGATCTGGGTGCCCTGTCCTGAGCCCGTCGAAGGCGGCGTGTCGATGAAGCACACTTTGACGCCCTGCGCGGGCAGGTCGAACAGCTCCCCGATCTGGGTCGCGCCCATCAGGTCGCGATACGCCTCGATCGACCGCGCGATCGACGGCGTCGCGACGCCGACATGGTTGATACGGCCAAGGGTCATGCGCGCTGGTCCATCATAGCGGGATATTGTCATGCTTCTTCCACGGGTTCTCGAGGCTTTTGTTCTTGAGCTTCCTGAGGCCCAGCGCGATGCGGCGGCGGGTGGAGTGCGGCATGATCACCTCGTCGATAAAGCCCTTGCTCGCTGCGACGAAGGGGTTGGCGAAGCGCGCTTCATATTCGGCGGTCTTTTCCGCGATCCCTGCTGCGTCCAGTCCGCGGAAGATGATCTCGACTGCGCCCTTCGCGCCCATCACCGCGATTTCGGCGGTGGGCCAGGCGTAGTTCAGATCGCCGCGCAGATGCTTCGAGGCCATCACGTCGTACGCGCCGCCATAGGCTTTCCGCGTGATGACGGTGATCTTCGGCACGGTCGCCTCGGCATAGGCGAAGAGCAGTTTCGCGCCGTGCTTGATGATGCCGTTATGCTCCTGGCTCGTGCCGGGCAGGAAGCCGGGGACATCGACGAAGGTCACGATCGGGATATCGAACGCGTCGCAGAAGCGGACGAAGCGCGCCGCCTTCTTCGACGAATTGATGTCGAGCACACCCGCCAGCACCATCGGCTGGTTCGCGACGATACCGATCGTCTTGCCCTCGATCCGCCCGAAACCGGTAATGATGTTCGCGGCGTGCTTGGGCTGCGTTTCGAAGAAATCGCCCTCGTCGACCGTTTTGCGGATCAGCTCGTGCATGTCGTACGGCTGGTTCGCGCTCGCCGGGATCAGCATGTCGAGGCTTTCCTCGATCCGGTCCCACGCATCGGCGGTGGGACGTTCGGGGACGGCGTCGCGGTTCGAGGCGGGCAGGAAATCGATGAAATCGCGCGCGGCGAGCAGCAGTTCGATGTCGTTTTCGAACGCATTGTCGGCGACGCTGGTCTTGGTCGTGTGCGTCACCGCACCGCCCAGCGCCTCCTGCGTCACGACCTCGTTCGTCACGGTCTTGACGACGTCGGGACCGGTGACGAACATGTAGCTCGAATCCTTCACCATGAAGATGAAGTCGGTCATCGCGGGGCTGTAGACCGCGCCGCCCGCGCAGGGCCCCATGATGAGGCTGAGCTGCGGCACGACTCCGCTCGCCAGCACGTTGCGCTGGAACACCTCGGCATAGCCGCCGAGCGAGGCGACGCCCTCCTGAATCCGCGCGCCGCCCGAATCGTTGATGCCGATGACGGGGGCACCGACCTTCATCGCGGTGTCCATCACCTTGCAGATCTTTTGCGCATGGCGTTCGCTGAGCGAGCCGCCGAAGACCGTGAAATCCTGGCTGAAGACATAGACCAGCCGCCCGTTGACGGTGCCCGATCCGGTGACGACGCCGTCACCCGGATAGACCTGATCCTGCATCCCGAAATCGGTGCAATTATGTTCGACGAACATGTCGAGTTCCTCGAACGACCCCTCATCGAGCAGGATGTCGAGCCGTTCGCGCGCGGTCAGCTTGCCCTTGGCATGCTGGGCGTCGATGCGCTTCTGGCCGCCACCCAGGCGGGCTTCGGCGCGGCGGGCTTCGAGTCTCTCGATCGTCGACGACATGGCTACTCCATTCTTCCGGCGATCCTCTTTCGGGAAAGCGTGCGCCGGTTGCAACTGTGATGTTGCGAACTTGCGCGGGACGGGTTTGCAAAATAGCGTCGCGCGATGGCCACCCTCCCCACCCGCGTCTTCGCCGGGCACCGCATTCGCGAACTGCGTACCCGCCTGTTGCTGACGCAGGCGCGGATGGCGCGGCGGCTGGGGATTTCGGTCAGCTATCTGTCGCAAATCGAAAATGGCGACCGCCCGATCACCGCGCCGGTCCTGCTGGCGCTGGCGCGACAGTTTCCGGGCGATTGGGCGACGATCGGCCCGGACGAGGAGGATATGCTGCTGATCGCGGGGCGCGGCGCGGCGGACGATCCGTCGATCCCCGACGCGCGGGTCGATGGCGACACGATCCGCAAGGGCGCGAAGCAACAGCCGCTGCTGGTCAAGCGCATGATCGCGCTGCACGGCGCCTATATCCGCGCGCAGGACCAGCTGCGCGCACTCGACGACCGGGTCGATGCCAGCCCCGGCGAGACGCGGCGGTTGCCGTGGGAGGAAGTGCGCGACTGGTTTCACGCCAACAGCAACTACGTCGACACGATCGACCGGCAGGCAGAAGAGCTGGCGACAACGATCGCGACCGATAAGCCGGTGATCGCGGCGCTGGAGGCGCGGCTGGCCGACCGGTTCGGGGTGCGCATCACGACACTGCCCGCGGGATCGGGGATGATGCGCGCGTTCGATCCCGCCCACCGGACGCTGGCGCTCGATCCGGCGCAACCGAGCGAAACCAGCGCCTTTGCGCTGGCGCTCCAGCTGATCGCGCTCGAATGGCCCGGGCTGACGCATGACGTGGCGCGGGGCGAGCTGACGTCGGCGGCGGGGCGCGAGCTGCTGGCGGCGGGGCTGGCCAATTATGCCGCGGGCGCGCTGCTGATGCCCTATCGCCGGTTTCGCGACGCCGCCTTGCACCAACGCCATGATATCGACCGGTTGCGGCTGATGTTCGGGACGAGTTTCGAACAGACGTGCCACCGGCTGTCGACGTTGCAGCGCCCCGGCGCGACCGGCACCCCCGTCTTCTTCTGCCGGGTCGACATGGCGGGCAACATCACCAAACGGCATTCGGCGACGCGGCTGCAATTCGCGCAGTTCGGGGGCGCCTGTCCGTTGTGGATCATGCACGAGGCGGTCGCGATCCCCGACCGGGTGCTGGTCCAGCTGGCCGAAACGCCCGATGGCACCCGCTATGTCGCGATGGCGAAGGGGCTGGTGAAGCCGTCGGGCAGCTATCGGCGCGCGCCGCGCCGCTATGCCGTCGCGCTGGGGTGCGAAGTCCGTCACGCCGGCGATTTCGTCTATGGCGATGCGTTGCAGCTCGACGGGGCGGCGACGCCGATCGGGATATCCTGCCGCATCTGTCCACGCCCCGATTGCGACCAGCGCGCCTTTCCCCCCGCGGGCAGCCGGGTCCAGATCGATGCGCAGGCGCGCGGCACGGTGCCCTATTCGTTCGACTGACGGTACCGAGGCGCGCGCGGGCGCCGATGATGAACCGATCGTTGTTTTGGGTTCATGCAACCTGGCCTAGTTGATCGACGTTACATCATCATCACGAGATTTCGGGAGTAGAAAACATGCGTAAATTGATGCTGGCCCTTGGCTGTACCGCGATGGTCGTCCCCACGATGGTCCTGCCCGTTTCGTCGGCCCAGGCGCAGAAGCGCTACAAATATCGCGAATATAAGGATCGCAACGGCCAGTGGCGCTGCAAGAAGCCCGACGGCACGACCGGGGCGATCATCGGCGGCGTCGGCGGCGCGCTGGTCGGTCGGACGATCGATACGCGCGGCGACCGCACGGTCGGGACGCTGGGCGGCGCGGTCGCCGGGGCCCTGGCGGGACGCGCGATCGAACGCAGCGGCAAGAAGACCTGCCGCTAAAAGACCCTGTCCGATCAACAATACGGGGCGTCGCGAGGGATCGCGGCGCCCCGTATTGCGTTCGATCGGCAGACGCCTCTCCATCCAACACAAAGGACACTCACCATGGTCACCCGCAGCGCATCGGCGACGTACGAAGGCCTGGGCAAGGACGGCAAGGGTCACATCTCGACCCAGTCGGCCGTGCTCAAGGATACGCCCTATGGCTTCAACACCCGGTTCGAGAACGAACCCGGCACCAACCCCGAAGAATTGATCGCCGCCGCGCATGCAGGCTGCTTCACGATGGCGCTGAGCTTTGCGCTGGCCAAAGAAGGCCATCAGCAGGGCAGTTTGAAGACCGACGCCAAGATCACGCTGGACAAGGATGGCGACGGTTTCACCATCACGAAATCCGCCCTGACCCTGTCCGGCACCGTCGCCGGTCTCGACCAGGCCGAATTCGAACGGATTGCCAACCACGCCAAGGTCAATTGCCCGGTGTCGAAAGTACTCGACACCGAGATCACGCTCGACATCAGCTTCGGCTGATCACCTGTCGCGCGCGTGAACCGGACGTAGTTTTCGGTTCACGCAACCGACCATGGTCGCGGTTCGTTCGACAGCCATAGGTTTTAAAGGAGTCTATCCGATGCGTAACATGTTCCTGGCCACCGCGCTGGCCGCGGTATCGATGACCGCCATACCTGCCGTCGCGACCGCCCAGTCGAGCTATCAGGGTGTGAACCGCGAATATCGCGGTGAGGTCCGCGATGCCCAGCAGGATTATAGCCGCGATCTGCGCAACGCCGACAACCGCAAGGCGCAGAAGGAATATCGGAAGGATATCCGCGACGCGCAAAAGGATCGGCGCAAGGATTATCGCCAGGTCGATCGCGATTACCGGAAATACGGCAATTACGACTATAATCGCCGTGAACCCGGTCAGCAGGGCTATTATGCCGACCGCTATTATCGCGACGGGCGCTATTACCAGACGCGTCGGTTGAACCGCAACGACCGCATCTATCGCGGGCAGAACGGGCGTTATTATTGCCGTCGCAACGACGGCACGACCGGGCTGATCGTCGGCGGGCTGGCGGGCGGCACGCTCGGCAACCTGATCGCGGGTGGCGGATCGCGGCTGCTCGGCACGCTGATCGGCGCCGGTGGTGGTGCGATCCTCGGCCAGTCGATCGATCGTGGTCAGGTGACCTGCCGCTGATCGGTCCCCGAAATCGAGCAAGTCGATAAAAGAGGGTCCGGCGCCACCAGCGCCGGGCCCTTTTTCATGGCGTCAGAAGATACCGCCGCCCAGTATCAGCCGCAGCGCGAAAATCACGATCAGGATGAGGTTGAGGTTGCGACCCGATTTCGCGGTCGACAGCGCGCCGATCGCGGCGCCGACGATCCCGATCGGGATGACGAACCAGTTCATCCAGCCGAGCAGCGGGATGAAGGCGACCAGGCCGAGCGCTAGCGTGACGAGGCCGATGAGGATGGACAGGATATTCATGCCCGAAAACATGGGACAGGCGTGGCACCTGCGCAAGACACCGTCGCCCCCCGACGCTTCGATTGACCGCGCCAGCCACAGTTCGTTACCGAGGTTTTCACCGTCCGCCGTTCTTTACCGACCGGCAAGGCTTCATCCGCCATAGGGAACGCGTGATAAGCATCGACCGCCTGCAGCCCCTGCTCGCCGCCGCCTTGCCGCTGGCGCTGCTGGCCTGCGCGAAGCCGCCCGCCGATCAACCCACGCTCGACGATCTCGACCGCGAACTAACGTCGAACAATCAGGGCGATCCGGTCCTGACGAGCGCCGCGCGTCGCCAGATCATGATCGACCCCGCGCTCGACCAATCGTCGAACGCGCGATCGGTGCGCCCGCCCAATCGACCCGATCCCGGCGCGGTGCCTCCCGACGATATCGCCGCGACGCCCGACGGGGTCGATCCATCGACGCTCAGGACCGCACCCGCGGCGGGCGACTGTCCCGACTGCGCGCCCGCGGCGGGGGCGTTGACGCTGGGGGAACTGGCGCGACGCCAGAAGAACCGGCGCATCGCCGATTGCAGCGCCCGATTGCGCTATTCGGCGACCTGGGCCGCGCAGCTGTCGGGCGAGGTGCCGCTCTATCCCGATGCGCGGGTGACCGAGGCCGCGGGCGCGACGGGATGCGGGTTGCGCGTCGTCAGCTTCGCGAGTGCCGCGCCGGTCGATCGCATCGTCGACTGGTATTATACGAAGACCAGCCGGGTCGGGTTCGCCGCCGAACACCAGCGGCAGGACCGTCGACATATTCTGGGCGGCACGCGCGGCGATGCGGCCTATATGCTCTATGTCGCGCCCCGACCGGGCGGCGGCAGCGCGGTCGATCTGGTGACCAACACGGGTGTCGATAGCGGGGCATGACGGGCGCCATCACCGGCGCCATGACGGGCAGATGACGAAACGGGCGTGACGGCAACGCCCGCGCGCCCTACAGCGCGACCATGCCTCTTTTTCTCGTCATGGCCGGTGGAGCAGTCGGTGCCGGTGCGCGTCACCTTGTCGGGCGCGCGACGCTCGCCTGGTTCGGTGCGGGTTTTCCCTATGGGACGCTGGCCGTCAACATCATCGGCGGCGCGCTGATGGGGGTGCTCGTCGGCATCCTCGCGCGCACCGGCGCAACCGAGGGATGGCGATTGTTCCTGGGGGTCGGCGTGCTCGGGGGGTTCACGACCTTTTCCTCCTTCTCGCTCGATGTCGTCAATCTGATCGATCGCGGCGCGATCGCGGTCGCGCTGGGCTATGCGCTGGTGTCGGTGATCGCCGCGGTCGTCGCGCTGGTCGCGGGGCTGTCGCTGGTCCGGAGCGTGGCATGAGCGATCCGAAGAAAGACGGCGCGAAGGATCAGGCTGGGAAGGATCAGTCTGGCAAGGATCAGGGCGTCCGCGAGTATAATATCGGCTTCGACGACGACGGCATCCGGCTGGACCGCTGGTTCAAACGGCATCTGCCCGACACCAGTTTCACCACCGTCGCCAAATGGGCGCGCACCGGCCAGTTGCGGGTCGACGGCGCGCGCGCGACCCCGGGGGACCGGCTCGCGGCGGGCCAGACCCTGCGCGTACCGCCCCCCGAACCGGTCAGGACCGACGAAAAGCCCAAGCGCGACCGCGCGCCGCTGTCCGACGAACAGACCGAGCTGGCGCAGGGCATGGTCATCCACAAGGATCTGCAGGCGCTGGTGCTCAACAAGCCCCCCGGCCTCGCGACGCAGGGCGGCACCAAGACGCACGACCATGTCGACGGGCTGCTCGACGCGCTGCAATATGAGGCGGAGGGGCGGCCCAAGCTGGTCCACCGGCTCGACAAGGATACCAGCGGCGCCTTGCTCGTCGCGCGGACCAGCCGCGCCGCCGCCTTCTTCGCCAAGGCGTTTTCGGGGCGTACCGCGCGCAAAGTCTATTGGGCGCTGATCGTCGACGTGCCGAGCATCGATGACGGCATGATCGAACTGCCGATCGCCAAACAGCCGGGCACCGGCGGCGAGAAGATGCACGTCGACGAAGAAAATGGTGCCCCTGCCCGCACCCGCTATCGCGTCATCGAACGCGCGGGCAATCGCGCGGCCTGGGTCGAATTGCAGCCGTTCACCGGGCGGACGCATCAGTTGCGCGTCCACATGGCCGCGATCGGGCATCCGATCGTCGGCGACGGCAAATATGGCGGCGCGGCGGCGTTCCTGACCGGCGGGATCAGTCGCAAGATGCACCTGCACGCGCGGCGCATCCGGATCGATCATCCCGATGGCGGATCGATCGACGAGACCGCGTCGCTGCCGACGCATTTCGCCGAAAGCCTGGTGCAACTGGGCTTCGACGAGGCGCTGGGCGATGCGCTGGTGCTCGATGAAAAGACGCCGCCGTCGAAGACGCAGTTGAAACAGCGGGCGAAGGCGCATGCCAAGGGCATCCGCAAGGAGCGGCGGGGCGAACGCCGCGGGCGTGGGTCGCGCGATCCCGAATCGAAGGCGCCGTCGCGCAACACGCTGCCCCCCAAGCCGCGCCCGAAGCCGAAGCTGCCCCCGACCAAATCACCGGCTACCAAACCGACGTCGACCAGGCCGCCCGCAAAGCCGAAGCCCAAGGGGTGATACGGCGATGCGCAGGGTGATCGCCCGATGACACGGCTTGCCGTCTTCGACTGCGACGGGACGCTCGTCGACAGCCAGGCGAATATCTGTCGCGCGATGGAGGAGGCGTTCGCAACCGCGGGGCGCACCGCGCCCGACCGGATGGCGATCCGGCGGATCGTCGGGCTGAGCCTGGTCGAGGCGGTGCGGACGCTGCTGCCCGACGAGGACGACGCGCTGCATCGGCGGATGGCGGCCGATTACAAGGACGCCTATTACCGGATGCGCACGACCGGGGCGCTCGACGATGAACCGTTGTTCGACGGCATGCCCGCGGTGCTGGCGCAGCTGATCGACGACGGCTGGCGGCTGGGGGTGGCGACGGGCAAATCGGATCGCGGGCTGGCGCATGTCCTGTCGCAGCACGGCATCGCCGACCGGTTCGTGACGTTGCAGACCGCCGATCGGCACCCCTCCAAACCCGATCCGGCGATGCTGATCGCCGCCATGGCCGAGGCGGGTGCGACCGCGGGCGACACCGTCATGATCGGCGACACCAGTTTCGACATGGCGATGGCCCGCGCCGCGACGGTGCGCGCGGTCGGCGTCGCCTGGGGCTATCACGACACGGCCGAGCTGACCGCCAGCGGGGCGGATGTCGTCGCGATGCGGGTCGCCGACCTGCCCGGCCTGCTCGCATGACCGACGACGACCGGGCGAAACGGCGCTATTTCACGATCGTCGCCGCGCGGCTCGCGGGGGTCGCGGGCGCGGTGTTCGCGTTGACCCTGATCGCGCGCGCCGAAACGCTGGGGCCGAAGCTGATCGGCATCGCGCTGATGATGTCGGCGCTGGCGATGATGGCGATCGTGCCGCGCAGCCTCGCGCGGCAATGGCGGACCCCGCCGGAGGAATGAGGGCGGCGCGATGAAGCGATTCTGGACCGAGGTGTCGATCGACTCCGATCGCGCGGTGATGCTCGATGCGCGCGCGGTGCGGACGCCGGGGCGCCAGCCGCTGGCCCTGCCCACCGATGCGCTTGCCATCGCCATCGCCGCCGAATGGCGCGCGGTCGAGGGGGATGTCGATCCGCGGACGATGCCGCTGACCGGGCTGGCCAATGCGGCGATCGATATCGTCCGCCCCGACCCCGCGGGGTTCGCCGCGCGGCTGGCGGCCTATGGCGACAGCGACCTGGTCTGTTACCGCGCCGAGCTGCCCGAACCGCTGGTCGATCGCCAGCGCGCGGCGTGGGATCCCGCGATCAATTGGGCGCGGGCGCGGTACGACGTCCACCTCGAGACGACCGCAGGCGTGATGCACGTGGCGCAACCCCCCGCCACGATCCAGCGGCTGGGGGAGGCGATCGCGGCCCATGACGCGTTCCGGCTGGCCGCGGCGTCGCCGATCGTGACGCTGACCGGATCGCTGGTCCTGACGCTGGCGCTGCTCGACCATGCGTTCGACGCCGACACGGTCTGGGCGGCGGCGCATGTCGACGAGGATTGGCAGGCGGAGATGTGGGGCGAGGATTATCTCGCCATCGAAACCCGCGCGGTCAAACGGGCCGAATTCGACGCGGCGACCCGGTTTCTGGCGCTGCTCGACCGCGCCTAGCGGAGCAGTTTGCGGATGAAGCCGATGATCCCGGTCTGGCGCGACCGTTTCAGCCGCTCCGCCGCCAGGATCGTCTGGACGCACGCGAAACAATGATCGACATCGTCGTTGACGAGGACATAGTCATAGCCGTCCCAATGGCTGACCTCATTCGCGGCGCGCGCCATCCGGGCGTTGATGACGTCCATCGAATCGGTTGCGCGGCGTTCCAGCCGCTCGCGCAGGATGGGCATGGAGGGGGGCAGGATGAACACCCGCACGACGTCGCCACCGGCCAGCTGGTGCAGCTGCTGCGCACCCTGCCAGTCGATGTCGAACAGGATGTCGCGGCCCTGTTCCAGTTCGTGCCACACCTGCGATTTCGGCGTGCCGTACCGATGATCGAAGACATGCGCCCATTCGAGGAAGTCGCCGTTCGCCACCATCGTGCGAAACGTGTCGAGGTCGATGAAGTGATAATCCTTGCCATCGACCTCCCCCGGGCGGATCGGGCGGGTGGTGTAGGACACCGACATGTCGATTTCGTCGTCCGCGGCGAGCAATTTGCGCGCGATCGTCGATTTACCGGCGCCCGACGGCGACGACAGGACGAACAAAACGCCCCGCCGCTTGAAGTCGTGGGGATCGGTAGCGCTCAGATTCTGGGGGACGTCCATGGGCGCTACTGACGTGGCGACGGGGTGGGCGTCAAGCATCGCGGCACGGATCGCTGCGAAAAGTCGCTGGTTGATCGCGTCGATCCTGGCGGTGACGGCGGCGATTCTCCTGCTGGCGGGGCGATCGGCGATCTGTCCGTGCGGACGGATCCGGCTGTGGTGGGGGGCCGTCCAGTCCGAGGAGAACAGCCAACAGCTGACCGACTGGTATAGTTTCAGCCACGTCATCCACGGGTTTCTGTTCTACGCGGTCGGTTGGTTCATCCTGCGGCATTGGCCCAGGCGGGCGCGTCTCGTCGTCGCCGCGCTGTTCGAGTCGGGGTGGGAAATCCTCGAAAATTCGCCGCTCATCATCGACCGGTATCGCGCGGTGACGATGGCGTTCGGCTATCGCGGAGACAGCGTGCTCAATTCGCTGTCCGACATCGCCTGCATGATGCTGGGATTCGTGGCGGCACGGTGGCTGCCCGTGCGCGCCACGGTGTCGATCGCGATCGTCTTCGAACTGCTGACCCTGGCGGTGATCCGCGACAATCTGACGCTCAACATCCTGATGCTGGTGCATCCGGTCGACGCGATCCGGCTGTGGCAGGCCGCGGGCTAGGCCTGGTGGGCCGCGACAGGACCGCCGACGGAAGCCAGCGGCCCTGGTCGATCAGAT
>Ga0206131_10001698_pt1 | contig 27802 bp, 36 predicted proteins | sample Helgoland_Spring_FD_148636 | JGI IMG/M metagenome (GOLD analysis project Ga0206131, IMG submission 148636) | Pelagic subsurface seawater microbial communities from Kabeltonne, Helgoland, North Sea - Helgoland_Spring_Bloom_20160517_1 | ecosystem: Environmental > Aquatic > Marine > Epipelagic ...
GTCAATCAGAAAGAACATTCAACACACAGAAAGAAGCTTTGGATTCCAGTATCAAAGCAAGAAAAGATGAGTTGAAAATAACAAATCTTCAAATCAAACAAATGGAAAAAGAAAGAGAGATACAACAATCACTTTCTGAAAGAATTGCTGGGCAATCACCAAAACTAAAGGCAATGACATTTGAAGAACAGCAATTGCGATTGAATCAACAAATCCTGAAAGAAAATCTGGAAGAAGATAAGAAAAGATTGGTTGAATTGGAAGGCCAAGAAAACATGATTGCCAAGCAATCAAAACAACTTGAATCCAATCTGATTGCGATTGAAAAAATCAAAGCAGCAGAGAAAGCCAGAAAACCAATACAGAAAGATACCAATACAGGAAAAGAAGAAGAAGCAGACAAATTGCGCAATCTGATTGAACTAGACCAAAAGAGATTTGCAGCACAACAGAGTGCTTCAGACCAATTAAGTAAAATGACATTGGAACAAGGTTTTTCAGATACTGAGATGGAAGAATTGAGATTTGCAAGAGAATTGGAAAGGATTGCAGAACTTGGTGAAACATCTCAACTGCAAGCAGAAGCACAAGAATTGATGAATGCTAAAATTGCAGAACGTGAAAAAGACAGAATGACTGACTTAGCAAAAATGAAAAGAGATGCTTTTAATGAAGACATGGCCAATGCCGAAACTTTGTTTTCTGCTCTAGCTCAATTCTCCAAGGCTGGCATGGACTTGATGAAAGCAAAAGGCCGTGAAGATTCGAAGGCTGCAAAAGCACTTTTCAACATGTCCAAGGCTGCTGCAATTGGTGACATTGCATTTGAATCAGCCAAACAAATCATGGCAGCAACTGCGCTTCCACCTGGTTTTCGTGGTGCAAAGATTGGTTTGGTTCTTGCAACTGCAGCAGCACAGACTGGTGTTATCATGGCACAACAACCACCACAAAGTTCATTTCACATGGGTGGTATGGCTCCTGATGAAATGAATGCGCGTGTTTTACAAGGTGAAGCAGTATTGGACAGGGCCACAGTTCAAAGAATAGGTGGTGAAGAAGGTGTTCAGCAATTGCAGCAAGGTGGTGGAATGGATAGTCAAGTTGTAGTGATTCAGCCATTCAGACACTTTGGAAGATTTGCAAGAGAAATAGGATTCAGACCACAGAAACAAACTGGAATAAGGGCATATTGATATGGGCACAAATACTACACCAGAAAACATGCGCGGGTTCATCATCCCAACATGCAACATAACAAAAGATAACATTTGGCCAGCACAGTCAACATTCACAGAAAAGAATCCACGTGCTGGAGTTGCCAAAGCATCTCAACCATACACTGGTTTAACTTTGGCCATGGCTGGTTCACAGTCCCAAGACATCACAGTTGAAACAGTCGAAGGTGGTACACCTGGAGAGAAGGCCAGTTTTGTATGGTCTGGAACAGATGGTGTCCAGTTAGGACAAAATAGTAACAATGTTATAACAGACTGGAAATACTTTGCTTTTGGAAGTGGAACAGCATTCTATGATGATTTCGCTGCAGTTGCAACGGATGATGGAACATTGTATTGGGTTCAAGAACTTGAGAATGCTGGAGTGTACACAATAGCAGTGCGCAGACAGAAGAAGAACAACAGCATTGAAGCACTACAGACATTGTTGACTGTAACTTTGGCAGGAGCACCAAACACCACAGCCAAGCCAGCAATTGCACAGTTGAAAGATGGTTCATTGATTGTGACCTTCTTTGATTACACTGGAACAGACCAAGTGAATCTGTTTGTGTGGCGAAGTTACGACAATGGGGACAACTGGAAAGAGGTCAGCCGCAGGGCAATGGTTGAGAATCCAATATTGGTTGGTGCAACTGGTGTCTTCATTGATACAACAACATTGCTGGTGACAGATGACATTGTTTCTTTGGTAGTTGGTACGCGTTCCAAGATAACTACAGCAGGAAGAAATGCACTGGTCCAATTTGTATCAAGGGATTCAGGAACAACTTTCTTCACATTGGGTAACTTTGGAGAAGACCACGCTTTTCCAACTGCAGTCAGTCTGCCAGATGGACAGCAGGGATTTGCATACATATCTGCAACAGACACAGTTTCATTCCTTAAGATTCCACATTCAGGTATTGCAGCTGCTGCAACAGATTACACCACACAATATGAAGTGGACATTTCAAGCGGTGCCAAGACTTTTGCAACTGCAACTGGAACAGTGTTGCTTGGTGGTACTGTTGCAATGTGGTATCAGAATGAAAGAATCTTTGTGGTTGCTAGGGACACAGACAATGATGTTTATGGATGGGTATCAGATGACCTTGGCGACACTTGGAACTTCATCAGTCAAAACAATACACCAGGCATTGACACAGCATTGGTCTTTGGTCCTGACTCCACAACTACCATCGACAATTTCAAAGCAGTGGTGTGGGAAGGTCGCGCGTTGTTGATGTGCAATACATTCCAAAGCATTGCAGGCATGTATCTTGGTGGATGGTCTACTGTTCAGCATCCAGCTTTAGTTGTTCAACCAGACAGAAATCAATATGTTGGATTTGATGCCAACTGGATTCACAATCAAGTTCCAGACAACAGTGGGCACTGGTCAACCAGTGGAGCAGGAACAGCAACAGTGTTGCAAGAAGGTCTGAGAATAAGCACTTCAACAACAGTCAAACAATACAACTATGCTGGAAGCATCTATTCAAATGGATTCTACAGATTCAAGATGCGCGTTGAAACTGGAACAAATCAGACACTGAATTACATTGCATTGACCTTGCAGAATACAGATGGGGCAAACAGTTACACCATACAAATGAGATTTGCAACCAGTGGTTTCAAAGTTCGCGACCATTCAACCCAACTGGCTGACATATCTATTGATTTGACCAATACATATGAGTTCATGCTGTTTCAAAGTGGTGTGAATGTGAAGTTGTACCATCGTGAATGGGATGAAAAGCAAGCAAACAAGTGGACTGAAACTGTATTGACCTTGGGTACTCAAGCACCTGGTTTAAGTGCAAGATTGGACTGGGGTCACATTGATTTGTTCACAGGTTCACTAGAATCATACTGGTCAGAAATGCACGTGTCTGAAGCGGGATTTGGAAAGCCAGAAACAGAAAAGCGCGGTGGGCTGTATCCCAGTTATGGTTCATATCAGTACATTGATGAAGGTCTGTTGCTGTCTGCAAAGGATAGTCCAGCACGAGCAGAAGACCAGTATACTATTGAACCACGTTATGATTTCCCAGTTGAACACATCTTTCATGATGTTGCTTTGTCTCCTCGTGTTGTATGGCGCAGTGTGGATGACACCAGTGCAAACAGAATTGCCTTTTTCACTGACCCAGTTGCAAAAGATACAGCGCGTTCATTGGGTCTGTCAGATGTTGCAGGCATCCACTTGAACAACATCAACTGGAGAACAGGAACATTGAAATCATGGAATGGGGCCAGTTGGGACAACATAGCAACCATTGACACATCTGAGAATCTGCAGGGTTCATTCAAGCGCAGTGGGGCAACCATCCTTCCAGGAGCAGCAACTAAAGAGTTCTATTTAAAATACAATGAAGCCAATGGTTGGCGCGCTGCACTGATAAGTGGTGAAGATACAATCATTGTCCAAATCAAGCAAAACAGTGAAGGACTGTTCAGCAATGCCAGTGATTCCAAACAATGTGTGTTGGTGATTGACACAGCACAAACAGACCCTGCAACACTGCCAACAACAGGAACACTGAAACTGATGCCAACCAGCATTTCACTGATTGCAGAACTGTATCAAGATGCTGTTTCCAATGTTGGTGCATTCGCATATGCCATAGAGATAGACAACCAAAACACACTGGAAGGATACTTTCAGATTGGAACAATGCTTTGGGGCAATGTGTATTTCATGGCTCCACAGTATCAAAGGGGCCGCAGCATATCATATGATACGAATGTCATGGCATATGAAACCAATGATGGCCAATACTATGCGCGCAAGATGTCCAATGGCCGCAGGTCTTTCAGAGTGGGCTGGACAGAACCAGTGGACACAAGAACCATCCATGCACTGAATCCAGATTATTGGCAGTTCAACAACACTGCAGATGCTCAACCAGTTGCACACTATGGAGATGCAATCTTTGGTATGATGGGTATTTCTCAGTATCTCAGTGAGCAGAAACCATTGGTGTACTTGCCAGCAATCCCAAAAGACACTGCAAACAATGGAGTGTATCAGTTTAACCGATACCACAACCAAGCACTGGTCAGAACTGCAGGAGCAGTGACAATGGAAAGTGTACTTGGTGAAGAAGAACAAGATGAAATGTTCAGACTGTCAACAGTCAACATGATTGAGGTGGAATAATGTTGCATCCAAATGACATACAAGGTGCAGAACTGTGTTTTCTGTTGGATGTTGATTGGTTGGGTAAGACATACCGCTTCAGCACTGTACCCATTGACATCACAGACACAAACACTGGTGAACTGTACAGATACAATGGTGGTCTTGGAAATCCAACGATTGACCAACAGACAGACTTTGTTGGATTCGATATAGATGGCTCCAGCATTGCAATGGAATTGACATTCAATGATGTCAACTGGATTGCAGAATGGTTGCATGGTCGAAGTTTGGAACTTGCAGCTGCTGAAGTATCAATGATTATTGTTGATGAATACAATGGTCATACATCATTCAAGTATGAAGACAGAGTGCCATTGTTTCTTGGAAAGGTCAAAGACCCAATCATTGGAACACCAACACGACCCGCTGGGCATATTATGTTCAGCATTGAGAACAGCACCAATGTGAAAGCAATCAAGATGTTGGACAACAGTTTTGAGATAGACCCATATGTATTTCCAGGCCTGGACCAACGTGCTGCTACACTTGGCAGGGTCATTGAAACACCAATTGGTCAATATGTCCCATTTGTCTTTGGTGCATTGGGTGAGTGGTATATAAGAAAGAGTGGGTCAGGTCGGTTTCAAATACTGAAAGACCAAGACAGTGCAAGATGTTCACCAGCATACATCATTGATGCAACTGGCACTGGTGGTTCATTGCGCATTGAACTGATTATTGCAATGGGTACAGTCACAGCACCAAGAATCAGAATATGGGACCAAGATGGTGGTAACTTTGTAAACTATGTATACACAGATACAAATGCAGATGGAACACAGTATTCATACACTTGGTATGAACTTGGACATGTGATTGAAGATAACAGTTTTATTCCTGGACTGGATGAAGACCAAACTTTTTGGGTTTCATGGGCTGAGTTTGGCGAAGGCATCCAAGACCCATTGACTGGACAGAGTCTTGGACCTGCAGGCAATATGTCTTTGTATTGTCTTGAACAGACTGGTTTGGAATATGACAAAGAAGCATGGGTTGGATTGGTCCCAGTGCTGAACAGATACAAGTTTGCTGGTTACATCAATGACCCAAGCATTCTTGTACTGGATTGGTTTAAACAGAACATTGTTGCCAATCTTCCAATTGAAGTCTTCAATGGTCCCAATGGACTGACACCAAGACTGAATCTGTACTTCACCCAAGACACCATTCCTGCAAATCACTACATTCTGGAATCTGGAATGTTTGAAGTCCAAACAGGTCTGCAGCCCCTTGAGGTTCAGCCAGTCAACAAAGTGACAGTCAAGTATGGTTTTACTGGTCGGTTAGAACACTATCTGTCAACAGTCATCATTGACCCAACATACAATGGAAATGACAATGCCTTCATCCAAAGAGACCCAGTCAGTGATATGTCATACTCCAGATTTGGTTTGCTGGAGACTGTGATTGAACTGCCATTTGTTTGGGAAATGCACACTGCATACAGGATTGCACGCGATAGAATCAGGATGTCTGCCCTAGGTGCTTATGGTATCGAGGTTTCAGCATTTCCACAGTTCGGATTCTTGGAAGTAGGTGAAATCATTGCATTGACCAGTCACAACTTGGGACTGGATGAACATAAATGTCAGATTGTTGGCAAGTCGTGGAGTGGTGGAAAGTGGAACTTTGTACTGCAATTAGAAGACAATACACTGGTCAACCCATCTACAGTTTCGTAAATACAACTAAATACATGATAGAGTACACCCATGATAGTTTTCATAGACAGACAGCATGCTGGACAAGCACACAGAATCAACGCGCGCGGTGCAGCGGTGGACATCAATGGTGATGGAAAGATTACCAAAGATGAACAAGAAGCGCACTGGACTGGGTATATCAGTTTAATGCTGGAAATGCAGTTGCTGAAGATGGGCTATAAAGTGATTCCAATCAGTGATGGGAAGTATTCAGAAAGGCATGCACGAGTGAATGAATATGCAAGCATGTTCAATGAACCAACTGTGTATTTGGCCATGCATCTCAATGCTGGTGGTGGTCATTATGGTGCAATGTTTTATGACCATCGAAGCAGCACAGGCAAACAGCTGGCTGAATCAATCTGCAATGGTTTGAAAACATCAATCAAAAGCATACGAGAATTCAAGGCCATTGACTGTAAACCAGAGGGATGGACAAAGAACGCTTTCTACACAATCAAAGGAGTTGCCAAGCCAGTTGCCATTTGTTGTGAACCGATTTTCATGGATACACATATAGACTTATTGAATGCTTTTGGTGCATCTCAGATTGCTTTGGGAATGGCTGCAGGACTTCAGAAGTGGGAGAAGAACCGATGACTGAACAACTGATGATTGAAGTATTGACTGGACCTGTTGCTGCATTGGGTCTATGTGTCGTGTGTTTGTATGCAATTGCAAAGTGGGTTGGTGCAAATGTTCCAGTTTGGGTGAACAGACACTTGGACCAGTTGGACAAGATAGTTGACTCACACAATCAAGACCGCGAAATGTACAGAGAATCATTGGGCACTTTGACAATCAGCCTGCAAGAACTGAACAAAGAAGTGGATGTCATCAAAGATGATGTGAAAGAAATCAAGATTGCATTGAAATAGTAAATGTTTTCACATAAGAATGGCCATATGTAAAGATTTTAGACTTTTCTTATCAGAATGAATCTATAATCTTTTCAACCCATTCATCCAATCCCCAGTCATAAAATGAAACGCGCTTAAACCAGGTAAAATCATTCTGATTTCTGATTGTAAACTTGTGCAGGCCTTCAAAGTGTTTGTCTACAACATCCAGCAATCTGATTGTTGGGACTAAAGCTACGTATGACTTGTCATTGTAAAAGAAGCCTTCAATTGTCCAGTCACTGAGAAGCCCACCATTGTGAAAAGCATCCATTCTGCTACCCAGTTCCAATTTTCTGAATGGGTCGCTGGTCCTTTTCCATCTCAATGTGAAATGACTTTTTGGGTGGGACATCCAAACACGCGCTGCAATGGTTGTGATGGATGCACCATTGACAACCACATAGTCAATGCCATGTTCATAGTCCAATGGTTGTTCATTGCACGAGTGCCACACTCCAGGAAACTTATCTTGCACCAATGGCAGAAGATATTTTTCAAAGTTCTGTTCTCCACGTGTCATTCGCTGCTTTCGGTTCATTATTGGATTTGTCATGGAAATACTATAACACATTTAAAATAATCTTGACATTCCAATAGAAACTGTGCATATATATGAACAGGTGTACAATCAAGTACACAGTTCAATGAGGTACAACATGAACAACCAAATCAAACAACATCTTGCTGGGACACTTTTGGTGACTGGCTTCTTTTCTGCAATCGGATTGACATTTGCACTGCTGTGCATGGCTATGGGGGTGTAAGATGATCAAACTTAAAACAGATAATGGAAATCCTATCTATATTAATGCAAGTAAAATTTGCAGTGTAGAACGGTTTGAAAATAAAACTCTTATCGTATTCGGATACAATCATATTTTATATGTTCTAGATCCAATAGATCGAGTACTTAAAAAGATTGAAATAGTTATCAGTGGGGGTATAAGATGAATAGAACTAAATTATTGAATATGATGAAAGATATGGATGAACAAAGAACCATTCAAGATTTGGATGATGTCAGGAGAGTCTTGTATAGTCTTCTGAAACCTGTAATCAATGAAATCATTGCATATGACAACAGTGATGAAGACAATGAAGAAAAGATTGAAGGCCTGTTTCATAAGAAGGACATGATTGAACAAGCAATCGGCACACTCAATGTAATTATTATGGACATCAAAAACAGTGAAGTAAAATCATGATGATTAGAACACTATACATCTTGATTGTGGCCAGTTATCAAGAAGCCCACAGTCAAGTATTCTACTGCAGAAGCACTGCAGAGCATTTCATAAAGTGCAGATACAACAGTTCAGACAAAACATGGATAGAATTCATGAAGTATTTAGAAATCAACCACCCACAAATCAAAGTAACAATACAAGAAATAGGAATGGAACTATGACATTTGAAGAACAGCTGACACAATACCTAGTGGAATCCAAGATGTCTTTGACATATCTCACCCACAAAACATTGATACACAGAACCTACTTTGAAAAGTGGTTTTCTGGAATGGGCAGACCAACTGAAACCCAAATGATTCTGATTGTAGAACACTTGCGCAGAAAGCACTTGGACCAACCTTTTGAAATCATGCGCAAACTGTATATCTCACTAGGTGACCAGCAATGACATACTTGGACAGAATACACATCTATTTGGATGACCTGGGCTGGACAATGGAAGACTTGCAGTGGAGAACAGGATTCAAAGAAAGCATTGAAGAACATCTTCAGCAGGACAAGATTGACAACTTGTTTCTGTACACAGTCATTTTCACAATACAAAAACAATACCCAAAAGAAAAACATTGGGAAATCTTTCACAACATATCATTCAATAAACTAGGGAAGGAATAACAACATGACAAGAACAATCAGAGAATACATCAAAGAACATGGCAGAACTGCAGCGCGCATGAAGTTTGGAGACAGAATAGATGACATGCCCATTTGCATTGCAGGTAGGAAAGTTGGAATCTTGAAACGATACAAGCACAAAGGATACCAGCAATGGGTTTGGCAAGCATCAGTTGTCTATAAAGATGTCGAATACCAATACATTGACTTTGACAATCAGATTACAGCTTTAGACTGGGGATACAGAAAGATTGAAGCACTGGAGAACCCACAGTTTGGAATCATGCTGCGGGAACAGATTGCATCCAGTCCACTTACAGTTGAACAGATTGCAGACATTGCCAACTGCAGCCGATATGTCATATTCAAGTGGATGCGCTCAGAGTCATACCCATCCATCACACATCTGCAAAGAATCACCAGGGCAATCAATCCAATGTGCTGGCCACCTTTATTTGATGCGTGGTGTTCTCAGATTGAGATGGAACAATGATGTGGGTACTACATAGCCAAGGAACATTTCACGCTGGCCCAGTTGCTTTGGGTCGGCCTAGAATGTCCAAGTGGGGTGCATACACTCCAAAGAAATCAGTGGAATACCAGCGCAGCATGTTGAAAGAAATAGAGATTGACCATGAACCAATCAATGGTCCAATCAAAGTTTCCATGACATTCTGCCACAAAAGACCAGCCAGATTGAACCGCAAGAAAGACACAGTTGCAAGAATACCCAAGGTCACCAAACCAGACATTGACAACATGATAAAGATGCTGTTGGATGTCCTGACAAAAGCAAAGGTTTGGAATGATGACAATCAAGTTGTCTGTGTCACTGCAGAAGACTGGTATTGCAGCAAACAAGAAGAACCACATACCCAATGGAGGATATACACGCTATGAGAAAACACTGGAGATTTACAACATTTAATGACCTACGAGATACCAGGGCAACAGAACATGGTATGACATTTGACCAACTGGTAAAAGGTTTCACAACTTCATATGGTAAGGAGTTCACACATCAGAAAGACCAACTGCCTTTGTGGAGTCCAACAACATTCACAAGAATGCGCAGGGCAGGAAAGAACGCAGAAAAGATTTGGTTCTTGGTGTTTGACATTGATGATGGATGCACTACCTTTGATACTTGGCGGTTGTTCCATGAATACAATGTGATTGCACACACATCATTCAGCAACAAACCACACTACCACAAATACAGAATCATTCTGCCACTGGAAGAACCAGTTCCAGCAGAAGACTGGCCACGTGCAAGCATTGCTGCCAAAGGTGTTTGGGATTGTGTAGTTGGTATTGGTGAACCTGACAGTTCAGCACTGAATGACAGAGCAAGAATCTATTTCAGATATGGAATACCAACACCACCCAGTGCAGACATGAAAAGTCACCATCCAATGTTTCCAGCAAACTATCATCAGACAGCATGGAATGTTGGCAGAAACTTTGTGCTGGAGTACCAACACATTGAAATCAAACAACCAGTGAGAAGACAATACACAGCAAAGGTGTATTCCAATGGCAAAGCATCCATCAATGAAGTCATGATGGACCCCAGCTTTAGACTTGCGTTGGCGAATAAGGCTGGTGCAACCATCCAAGACAATGAAGCCAGATATATATCTTGCCCACAGTGCAACAGAAACAGTGTACATTTCAGCATTGACCCATGTACTGGAATCGCATATAAATGGCCAACCTGCAACCATGCAAACAGTTGCGGGTGGTGGGGTCGCTTCGAAGACTTATTATAACCAACCAACCAAACAACATACTGACATCATAGAGAGAGAAAATGACACACTTAACAAACAAACAAAGAACAGAACTACTGATTCAACTTGCACAAGAAGCAACGGGTCTAACAGTCGAAGCCAAGGGCAACCCACCTGAAGCAGACATTGACACTTGGGATATGCTGCGCAAGAAAACCAAACGAGGGACAAACATTATGATTCCACTGAACTGCAGATGGAACACAGCAAGCATCTTGCGCAATGACCCAAGATACTCCAGTCTTTGCTATAACGAACATTCAGACCAAATCTTGCTGAATGGTGAGATGGTCAGTGATGTAACCTTGGAAGTCATCGCATTGAACTTCGAGGAGCACTACAGATACAGAGTAACAGACAAAGCATTGCGCGCTTCAGTTATCATGGTTGCACAAGAAAGAGCCATTGAACCCATCAAAGAATGGTTGCTGGACTTGCCTGCATGGGATGGTGAACACAGGATTGAACCATTCTTTCAGAATGTATTGAATGCCAAGACTCCAGAAGCATGTGAAGAACTGATGGTTGAACTGAGTTGCAAGTGGTTCATCTCATGTGTTGCACGAGTCATGAAACCTGGATGCAAGATGGATACTTGTCTTGTGTTGGTTGGTTCCAAAGGAATGAGGAAATCAACTGCATTAAAACTGTTGGCTGGTGAAGAATGGTTTTCTGATTCCAATATCAACATCTCACATAAAGATTCATATGAACTGTTGCACCAGTCAGGTGTTTGGATTTGGGAACTGGCAGAAATGCACGCGCTGCAAGGAAAGACAGCTGCAAATGCAAAACAGTTTCTAACTTCAGCATCAGACAGATACAGACCAGCCTATGCAAAGATGCCCATTCAAAGACAAAGAAGAACAGTATTCACAGCATCCACCAATGATTACCAGTTTCTGAGTGATGGTCCTGAGCGCAGGTTTTGGATTGTCGATATCACAAAGAAGATTGACACAGAATACATTGTGAACAACAGAACCCAATTGTGGGCAGAAGCATTGCACTGGTACAATCAAGGAATCAAGTGGTGGTTGGAAGAAGACAGTGAAGACAGATTGATGGAGTACCAACAGTCATTCATCATTGATGACCCATGGACAGTCAAGGTGTTGGACTGTATCAAAAGGAATGCAGGCAAGGCAACCACAGCACAAATCATGGAGTTCTTAGACCTGTCAGCAGTGAACCAGCACAAAGGATTTACCAAAAGGATTGCACAAATCTGCAGAGACTGTGGATATGAACAGTTCTATTCCAATATGCACAAAGCAAGAATGTGGAGAAAGAAGACAAGTTGATACATTCTGTAGATGTGTTACAATGATTCTGCAGACAGAGATGTTTGTATGTTGTAAGACTCCTATGGTTGGGACCAGTTCATTTCGGTGGGCTGGTCTTTTTCTTTTTGGTTTACTTTCCAGTTCAGGTGTCAACTGATACTTGATTTTTACCAGTTAGACCAAACCAATACACCAAAACTGTGCACCAATACACCAAAACTACACTTAAATACACGTAAATACAGGATACCCATTCACACTTTGCGCTGTTGGTGTCGATGTCATAGAAAGAAATACCTGATTTTCTCAATGTTGTTTTCTACGTTTACTATGTTTACTACTACCAGTTTTAAAAATGTTTGAAAGAATTTTATTATAATTGTATAGGTATAGGGTACTAGAGGGCTGTTACTAGCGGGTCAAAGTGCCAATACAGGTACGTGTATTAACGTGTATTTACGTGTATTTACGTGTATTTATTGGTAAAACTGGTGTATTGATTTCACTTTTCCAGTTGTTTGATTGCACGTTTGACCCATCTTTGTCCATCAGTGCCACCCCACAAGGCCCATGCAATTGCTGCTTTGGATGTCTTGTCTTGTCTTGCTTTGGATTCTGCTTCTGCTTCTCCATGTCTAGCAAACCAAGCATCCATCAGTTTCAACTGTTCCAAATCAACTGAACCACTGGCCAATCTGCGAGCGGTTCGCATCCCAGTCCCAGGAACTCTTTTGTTGTTCTCATCTTTGTATGCAGCGCGCTTGGACATTGGCAGTGACATATTGTATTCAATAGCGCGGTTGGCAATCATTTGGATTCTCTTTGGTACATTGATAGTTGGCATATGGAAAACCTGTTGTTTGGTGTTATATTTACAATATGAGTATATCAGATAGAAACATTGTTGAACTGGTTTCAATGCTTATGCGTGGCATTGTTTCCAAAGTTCTTGTCAATCCAACAACAGCTGCAGAATCATTTCAGAAAAGGATAGAAGAACTGGGTGCAGACTATGCGCATGCAGATGGTCTTGGATATGTCACTGTTGATGGTACAGATGTGATGATGGTACACTGGACAAATGATGGTGTGGAATTCGATGACCACCATGAACACCCAATGACATTGGACTTGATAAAAGAAGCATTGAATGTTTTGAATCACATTGAAGAAATCCAGACAGAAGATGACAGTGAAGATTGGGAGTGGGTCTAATGGCAAAGCGAACAGAGATACAAAACTATGCAATCTCAAGAAAGATTGTGAGGTTGACTCGTGAAGGATACCCACAGAAGCAAGCAACTGCAATTGCATTCAGAATGTTCAAAGATGGTGAACTACCATTGCCACCCAGTCCCAAACAAAAGAGACAGTCAAGAAAGAAAAGAATGGATGACTATCGGAAGCGAATGACTGCCCGCAGGAGTAGATGAAATGTATTACAAGAAACCAAAGAAGAAGAAGACACCAAGCAAACCACAGCGAACCCGCAGAAGAAGATGACCAATATATTGTTCAAGATTGGGAAGTTCTGAACAGTATTTTATCCCCTAGGTACACCATGAAAACACATAGCCAAAAAAAACAGGCCATGTACCCCCTGCGACCCCCCCCCGCACTGCTCTCACCACGACTTTTTTGCGCTACTATATATTTTTTCTCAGAAAAACTGGATACTAAATGGACAGAACTATTCAAGTCATTCCCAAACATTACTTCCACCAGATTTTCACCATTGATTGTCCAGTATGTCAGAAAAGAATTCTTTTGCGAATTGAAAAAGTCACTGCTGTTCGATGTGTCGAATGCAAAACCAAACTTAAATTATAGACCCAAGGTACAACATGAAAAAGAAAGGAAGGCCAAGCAAGTTCACCAAGGCCAGGAAAGAAAGAATTGTCAAAGCCATCGAAGCAGGTTGCACTTATGAAATGGCAGCGGATTATGCTGGCATCTCAAGAACAACACTTTGGTCATGGCTTCGAAAAGGTGAAGACCCAAAAGAAAAGTCATACTGCACATTTTTGAACGCAGTAAAAAAAGCAGAGATTGAAGGCGCGATGGTTCACTTGGGTACAATCACACAAGCCAGTCAGAAAGATTGGAAGGCAAGTGCATGGATGCTGGAACGCAGACATGGGTATTCAAAAGACAGACCAACCAGCCAACCAGACCAAGAAGAAATCATTGTTTCTGAAAACACATTGGAACTGTTGAGAACTCAAGCAGTAGACTTGAAACGTGGAATGTCTAAAGCTGAGGCATCTGAATCTTGGCAAGCATATGCAGCACTACAGAGACAACTGCTTCAGGTGGTTGCACAAATCAGACAAGTCGAAGCAGAAGAAGGTTTGCAAGATGAAATGGATGGTCTGACAGATGAACAGCTGTTGTCAGAAATCTCCAATGCAATTATTTCACTGCCACCCATATTGAGACAAAGACTTGAATCTGATATAGGAGATATGGGGAATGTGATACAAATCAAAAAGAAAGAGGTATAGAATGACAATCATACAAGCAATCGCATTTGGCCTTCTTGGTGGTGCGTTGGGTACAACTGCCATTCATGGCTGGATTAACTCGAAGCGCAACAAACAAGCAGACATAATTGAAAACCAAAACAGCACACTGACACAGTTGGCTTCGATTCAGTCCACACTGGCACTTGGTGAACAGGAGATTGCAAAGCAATTGACTGATACTGATTTATTACAAGTGTCTTGTTCAAAAGAATGGATGGAAGACCATGGTGATTTGTTATGTCGTGAAATGTTCTGCAGATTGCAAACACGTGAAGGAGATGGTGCCAGTCAGAAAGAATGTGATGAAATCAGCAACATTGAAAACACCTTTGTCATCATTGAAAGATGTGAACAGCATGCAATGAGCATTGACAAATGTTTGGAAGTCCTGGAGAAAAGAAAATGAGAGACTTGATGGAAATATGGTTGGACAAGCAAATTGCCAAATCCAACATTTCACACAAAGACTTGGCAGAGAAAACAGGCATTTCACCAACCAGCATTTCAAAGTGGACAAATGGGGTGGTATATCCAAAGGTCATTCACTTGGTTGCAATGTGTGAAGTGTTTGCAATGTACCAAGACAGAAATCCCAGACAACTGGTATTTGAAGCATTGATGAACACATCAGAAATGAACAACGCACAAAAGCGATGGAACAAAAGAAATGCAAAACGAGAAGCAATTAGCAAATGAATGTCCATGTTGCGGGTGCAATCCTTGCGATTGTCATGGGGTGAATGATGAACTTTGGGGAATGGGTGCGCAGACAAGTAACCAGTCAAGGCAAAACAGTTGCATGGTTGGCCAAAGAGATAGGAACAAACCAATCAGTGGTCAGCCGCTGGAGAACAGGAAGCATACCAAGAACAGAATACTTTCTGAGGACTTGCACAGTGATTTCCAAGTTATCCCGCAGGCCCGTTTTGCAGGTCATCCAAGAAGGTGCTTTTTGTATCGGTGTCGTGTTTGATGTCGATTAAGAATGCAACCAAGAAGATGCGGTCACTGCAGGCAAGGGCGGTTCAAAACCCTTTGACCTACTTTTGTCCAACACCACCACAAGAAACATGGTTGAAAGACAACAGCAAGATAAAACTGTTTCTTGGTGGCAATCAAGTTGGAAAGACAACAACTGGATGTGTTGAGCTGTTGCATAGATGTCTTGGAACCCATCCATATCTGAAGACAGACCCACCACCCATTTCTGCATATTTGATAACGCACTCACACCAGCAGTCTGTCACCATCCAAGAAAAGTTGTATGCACTGACTCCAAAAGGTTCACTGCATCCAGATTGTGAGTTTGTACCTGGTAAGGGCTTCCGCGGTGTCAACCCAATAGTCAGATTCTCCAATGGTTCAATCATATACATCAAGACAGCCAATCAAGGTCTTGGACTGGCATCTTTTACAGCATCTTTTGTGCACGTGGATGAACCAGTACCGCAAGAAGTCTGGAACGAGATTGCAGCAAGAACATTGCGCGGTGGGGCAGGTGGTAAAAGTGGAACTATTGCAGTGACTATGACCCCAGTTGGCCAAGATGTCAGATACATGCAGAAACTGGTTGAAGAGGGTGTCATATCTTGCACAAAAGCACCCTTGACTGTGGAGATGACAACTCCAAAGTTTTGCAAGCCTACAATTTCACAGGACACTATCGACCGAATCACCCAAACATATTTGCCAATAGACAGAAACGCGCGCCTGAACGGAGACTTCGTAATTGGGATACCTGAAGGCAGGGTATTTGATTGCTTTGATGAGTCGATGATTTCCAGTATTCCACCACCACCAGCCAACTATGAGATTGCAATAGGCATTGACCATGGAAGTCAACCCAACACACAGATTGCATTGTTGTCTGCTGTGAATGCCAGCAATCCACAAGACCCATGGGTATATGTTTTGGATGAATACATTTCTGGTGCTGCTCCTCCAGAAAGCCATGCAAGAGCAATCTTGGAAATGTGCAGCAGAAACAATGTGCAACCAGCGCAATGTCATTGGACTGGTGACAATGTCCACTTTGGGAGTGGCAAGAATGGCAGTGGTAAAATGTCAAACAGTTTGCTGATGCGCGCCTTCGAAAACATTCTGAGAATGCCCAATTTGCCTTTCAGAATTCGAACTATCAGAAAGCCAAGATACAGTGTATACTATGGCAGTGCAATGCTGCATTCAATCATGGCCCGAAAACAGTTCTTCATTCATCCAAAGTGCAACCGCACTATTCAATCCATTCAGAGATGGACAATGAAAAAGAACCAGTCTGCAAGGTCGCGTGATGAGTGGGGCCATTGTGTCGATGCGTTGCGCTACTGTGTTACCCCAGTTATAGAAAATACAAGATTCACCAACATACCAAGCCATTTGAGGTTCTAACATGTACAATGAAAAACCCATGAAACCACTAGCACCCAATCCAGGAGAACAAGCACGTTGGGACCATACAGGTCTGAGACGCAGAATGATTCTTGGTGCTTGGGAAGAAGATTTGGAAGAAGAACTTGCAAGACATCTTCCAGCAGACAGGCGCGAAGCATGGGGACCAAGTGACATGAGTTCAAACCCATTTGAACAAATCACACGCCAACTGAGTGTCTTGTACCATGAGAACCCAGCAATCACCAACATGAATGGTGACATTGATGATATGGTTGGGCGTGAAGGGCTGGTCACAAAAGCAGGTCTTTGGCAACTGATGCAAAGAGCACAGCAGATGGTCATTGGATTGCGTGAATCCATCATTCGCATTGATGTGAATCCACACACAGAAAACAGTCCAGCACGAGTGCCAGGAATACAATACAGATTGGTTACTCCAGATTTGGTCTTTTGTGAAGCGCATCCAGACCAACCAGATGTTCCAGTGTACTATCAAGAATACAGATTGCGCAAAACATCCAGTGGATACCATTGGGTTGCAGATGTGATGGACATTCGAGATATGAACAATCCAATATTTGGAATGTTTGAAATCAATCAAGATGGTGCACTTGGTGAAGATGTATCTGAAATGTATATGGGACATCCAACACACATTGGTGCAGACTACCCATACAGAGACAAGAACAATCAGCCATTCATTCCAGTTGTCATGTACCATGCAGAAAAGACTGGTTATTTGTGGGACCCATATTGCGGTTCACAAATGGTCTATGGTTCATTGACTTCTGCAGTGCTGTATTCCTTTTGGACTCACTTGGTGAAATCAGCCAGTTGGTCACAGAAGTATGTTGCTGGTCTTACGGTTGCAGGACTCAGTCAGATTGACCAAAACAATGTTGCAAGGCGCGCATCCATATCAACTGACCCATCCAGCATTCTTGTCTTCACTCAAGACCCAGATGCACAAGGCCAGCCAATGGTTGGTTCATTTGGGATTGCAACAGACCCACATGACTTGTTGGCCAGTATTGCCAAATATGAAATGCGTGTTGCAATGGCCGCTGGTCTTTCTCCTGCAGAAGTCAGCAGAACCAATGGTGACCCAATGAGCGGTTACGCATTGTCAGTTTCTAAAGCTGGACAACGCGAAGCACAGAAGAAGTTTGCACCTGTTTTCAGAATGGCAGATGAAGAACTGTTGGCCAAGACTGCAATGCTGGCCAATAGATTTCTTGGAACAAATCTTCCAGAAGATGGGTATCGTGTTTCTTATCACAGCATGCCATTGACACCAACAGAGATGCAAGCACAACGAGAAGACATCATTGCAAAGATGCAGGCTGGTTTGATTTCTCCAGTTACAGCAGTGATGATGATGTATGATGACATGGATGCAAAAGAAGCCAGGGAATACTTGTTGCAGATTCGCAGAGAACGCGCGGAGTTTTTATAATGCGACCAATGATTTGCCAGCAATGCAGAGAGGAAATGAACCCACTGCATGCAAAAGTGGAATGGATGTCAAACAAGTTGTTTCTTTCATTGATGGAAACAATCAGACTTGTGCACCCACATTGTCAATACCAGTTCACCCATCCAAAGACAATGGACATGTTGGATTTGCATGACCACTGGTTACCCTTTTGGAGTCTTTCAGAGTTCATGGAAATACCAGACGAACATGACTGGGACAACAAACAAATTGCATTCGAGATTTTTAAAGATTTTATTCACCATCAACAATTGAGAAGTAAAGAGGTACAAAACAATGAAGACAATCAATCATGAAGGCCAAGACTATGTTCTGAAATCAGACATTGAGAACGCATTCAAAGACAGAATACAGAAACTGTCTGCGCGTGCAATCACTGCAGAAGAACAAGCAAAAGCATTTCAAGACCAATTGGACAATCAAAGTGGAGAACTGGAAAAGATAACCAAGTTGTCAACACGTGTTCAGGAACTGGAAGGAGAACTGGACAATGCTAACAACAGGTATTCCAGACATAGTGCAATGGCTGATTTGGGTATTGTAGATTCAGAAGTGCGTGAACTGGTAGAATGGCAATATGAGAAGGCCACCAAAGGAGATGACAAAGCACCTGGATTGAATGAATGGTTGGCTGCCATGAAAGAAGACCCAACCAAAGCACCAATAACATTGAGACACCATCTCACTGCAAAAGAACCAAGTGCAGCTGCAGAAGCAGTGACCGAACAAGTGACCGAACAAGTTCAACCAGACCAACCAGTTCTGATTGCACCCAAAACAAACACTGGTGCAACAGTCGCACCTGTTCAATCCAGTGACATGTTGAAACGTGGACTGGATGACTTTGACTTTTACAAGGCGAATCGTGAAGCAATCCGCAAGGCCTATCGGGGTAAAAAGTGAGTCAAGACTATTCTAGAATCAATATATATCCAATCATCAAGAACTTCAGTGCAGTGCAAACATGGACTGAAGTTGATTTGCCCTCCAAAGGTCGACTGGTCACAGTTGGAAGTGAATCAGCAGACATCTATGTTTCTTTGGAAGCAACAGAAGGTGGTTCAACAGGTACAGTGAACAAACTGTTCATCAAATCTGGTGGGTACATGATGATTGATATGGGAAGGGGAACAAACAACCTTTCCAGCATCCAGATTGCAACGAAGACTTTGGCCAGTGCCATAGTCACTGTCATTATTGAGGAAAAATGACATAAAATATATAAATGAGGTACAACCATGGCACAATCAGTTTTCTTTCCATCGCGCCCAGTGGAATATACATTTTCGAACTCAACCCAAGTCACTGTGAATCACAATCTTGGATACATACCAACTGTTCAAGTTTTGTTGGATGATGGGACAGTTGTTTATGCAGATGTAGAACACACATCAACAAACAGTCTTGTGGTGACTTTCGTAAATGCAAAGACTGGTTCAGTGATTATCAGATAAGATACCCACAGTCCATACAGGACAAACAAACACAAACATTCCACACAGGTAAAATACCATGCAATTTCTTGCACCCACAAATGTATTTGAAGGCGTTGTTCAACTTAACCAATCCCCTTCTGCAGACAATCATGCTGTAACCAAATCCTATCTTGAAGCCAACAGTGTTGTTGGAATCGCTTCTGATTCTGCAAACTATGCTGAATTGGTAACTGAAGGTGGAGATTTAAAACTAAAGCTTAAGCCATTGACAATCACTGATGTATCTGTTGACACATCTGCTGCTTCTTTGTCTGCTTGGGTTACTGCTAACTATTCAAATGGCGATGAAAAGCAAGAGGGCGATATAATCGTTTTAACTGCTGTAAGTGGCCGCGCTCAGACTTTCATTCACAATGGTGGAACTGCTGGAACAGATGCTGACTTTGCTGAAATCGAAGGTGCTGATGTCACTGATGCTGAAGTTCGTGGTGCTTTGTCTGCTTCTGCAGGGATTGACTACAACAGTGCAACTGGTGCATTCACTGCTGACCAAGGTGAAATCCGCGGTTTCTTCGCTGCTGGTTCTGGCCTTGCATACGATGGTGCCAACGGTACATTCTCTTTGAATGTTGATACTGATGGAATCAGTGAAGGTTCATCAAACTTGTATTTCACAGATGCTCGTGCACGTGGTGCCATGAGTGTAACAGGTGGCGGTATTTCATACAACAGTTCAACTGGTGTTATCACTTTGGCTGCTGATACTGATGATGTTGCTGAAGGTTCAAACTTGTACTTCACAGATGCTCGTGCTCGTGGTGCTGTTTCTTTGGGTGCTGTTGCTAGTCCAGATGTTCAGTTGCTTCAGTACAACAGTGCAAATGGTGAATTGAAAGTTGAATTGTCAGATGTGTTCTCACAGTTTTCTGCTGGAACAGGCCTTGCTTGGGATGGTGGCGGACAATTTTCTTTGAATGCTGATACATCAATGGTTTCTGAGAATGGAAACTTGTATTTCACAGATGCTCGTGCTCGTGGTGCTATGTCTGTCAATACTGATGGACTTGCATACAACAGTTTGACTGGTCAGATTGCTTTGGATGCAGACACTGATGACATCGCTGAAGGTTCAAACTTGTTCTTCACAGATGCTCGTGCTCGTGCAGCTGTTCAAGCAGACCCAGCCGCTGGAAACTTGGTTCAGTACAACAGTTCAACTGGTGACATTCTTGTTCCTTTGTCTTCTTTCCGAAAGACCTTTGCTCCTCAGAACTTGACTGCAAACACCTTTGCAACATTGAACCACCAACTTGGTGAAAAGATTGTTCACGTTTCTTGCTATGACAGCAGTGGAAACTTGATTCAATGTGAAGTTCAGTTGGTTGATGCTAACAATGTAAAAATCAAATCAGTCATCAATGTGACTGGTGCTGAGATTGTAGTTTCAATGTAATCCGCATTTCCCCACAAAAAAAAGGGTCGTACCTCCTCTTTTTCCCCGCTGTTCCTCAGTGGGGTTTTTTGTTACTTGCCAAAGCCTTATGTATGGTATAAAATAAGACAAACACTTTTCGTGGAAGGGTCGCACCCGCAACAGCAGAAAGTCCACCAAATACCACCCCACAAACTTTTAACTTCCTATTCAGGTGTTTATCATGCCAATTACACAATACGGGTTGTCTACCCCTAATGAAGACTTACGAATGCAAAAGATGATTTCTCAGGAAATCAGACTTTTGTTAACTGACTCAACCAACCTTAGAAACACTCCATTTGTCGACTTTGTTGGCAGTATCAATGGAATGGGTTCTGATACCATCCGCGTGCGTAAAGCAGGACTTGATGGATATGATGCTTTCACTGCCTTCACTGGTGCAACTGAAGATTCTGCAGTTAGTGCAAGTGCTTTAACTGATGGACATGTTGATGTGGTTTGCAAAAGAAATTCTTTAGCGTACGAAATCACAGACTTGGCTAGTATGACTGGTTTGAACGCTGGTGATATTGACCCATTCCGCATTGCTGAAAGTATTGCAAACTCTTATGAAGCATTATTTGCAAACATCACTGGTGCTGCTGTTGCTGGTTTCACAACCACAAAAGGTTCTACTGGTGCTGATTTGACAATTGCTGTTTTCTTGTCTGCAATCCAACACTTGGAAAAAGCTGACTCTGGAAAAGGTGCTCCTGGACCATACGTTGCTTTGTTGCATCCAAAACAATGGGCTGACCTGCAAGACAACATTCTTGCACAGACCACTGGAATCTTGCAATTTGTTGCTGCATCTTATGAAGCCATAAGTGCAAAAGGGTCACACTACAAAGGTAACTTCATGGGTGTTGAAATCTATACTTCTTCATACATCACTGATGATTCTGTGGACCATGCTGGTGCTATCTTTGCTCCTGGTGCTTTAGGATTCGCAACTGGGATGCCTTCTCCAGTTGGTGCAAATGAAGCCATGGAAATGGGTGAAGTTTCTATAGAAATGGACCGCGACAGTGTAAAGGCCATTACTTCGGTAGTCGGACATGCTTACTTGGGAATGTCGATTATCGATGATTTCCGCGGTGTCACTCTTATTTCAGCAGTATAATCTGCACAAACTTGGGTGGTGGTCTTCCATGGCCACCACCTTTTTTCCAATGAGGTACAAACATGGAAATCAAACCACAACAATGGCAACCAATGACCAAGCAGACAACCAATGTGTTGCCTGCAAGACCCAACCACCCTTTCTATTACAAATGGCATCCGACCAACTGGCAATTTGTCTATAAAGATGTTCTTTCCACAACAGGAAAGAAGACATCTTCAGTGAAGAAAGGTTTCTTTGTTCCACATCTCAGAATGGAACGTGTCATGCCTGGAGTGAATGGTATTCACCAAATCAATGGTGAACTGGGGAATCCTGGTTCTCGTATTGGACAACTCCAGCAGCAGGGTTGGATATATTTAGACCCACAGAAATATGATTATATGCACGTTTATCCAGTGCGCGGTGGTCGCTATCATGTACCAAAGTGGATGCAAATCAAAGTGGTGGCCAACAGAATGATTGAAAACATGGATTTGAATGCTTTTCAAGTCTGGTCTGTCAATCTCCTGCGCTCAAACATCTTGGGAAATCCTGAACCGCACTTTTGGCAACTGGCCATTCATGAACTGGAACGCAGCAGAGAAATTGAGATTCTTATAAAGCAGCAACATCTTCCCGAAAAGAAAGCCCAACTGGATGAATTGCGTGGTAAAGTCAAAGACATGAAAGACTTTGTTGCTAGATATAACAAACAGGGCCTTGAAATATATGAGGATTTCACACAATGAGCAATTCAACACCATATGCACCACAAATCAAGATACCTGAACTTTTGGAACGTGGGAAATCACAGTTGACCACACTTCCAGTGTATCGTGATGGTGCATTGGTGGTTCCAACAGATGTGCGATACAGTCTAACAGCACCCAATGGAACAAAGATTGTTGATGAAGCAGCAGGGACTTTCCCAGCCAACATTTCACAATACACACATTCAGCATCCAACTTGGCAGACACTTTGGAACTGGGTGAAGGGTATTTGCAATCTTGGGAAATCACATTCTCAACTGGAGTCTATAACTTTAGGCGCAGTGCAGCTGTTGTGAAGCGCAGATTGTACCCAGTTATTAGTGATGGAGATTTGACCAGCACATATTCACAACTCGCAGACATCAGACCAAGCACTTTGACTTCATACCAGTCATACATTGATGAAGCATGGTATGCAATGATTCAGAAGATGAGAACAGAAGGCGGTGGTCTTGAATACTTGGTGATGAGTGCAGAAGCATTCAGAGCAGCACACCAAAACTTGACACTGTATTACATCTTCAGAGATTTCCACAGTTCACTGGGTCAGTCCAACGGTCGATATTTAGACCTAGCCAGTGAGCATTTCAAACAATACACCTATGAGTGGAAACAAATCAACTTTGTCTATGACTATGACCACGATGGACAAAGCGACCAACCAAACAACCGCAAATCAAAACAGCCAGTCATCTACACTTGCCAACCTGGTTCTAACTATCGCAGAAGGTACAGAAGAAGATGAATCTAAGTACAGTCAGACAAGCAATTGCAGAGAAGGTTGCAGCAATCAGTGGATTCAAGATGTCCAAACACAGTCCAGACTACTTTGGAAGGACTGAAAACACTGTTGCACATCTAGCATTCACAGTGGGACTGTCAAACAGCACAGCAATGGAAGAAAGACAGCGCAGTTCTGTTGGTGTTTATATCAACACTCCTGTTCAAGTCATCTTCTCATATCGGTTGCGACCTTTGGACATATACCCAACAGATTATGATTTGGCCTTGGATACTGAGCAGCAAATAATTGCAGACATATTGACTGCATATATTTCACCAAAGAATGCCTTCACAATCAGATATAATGGGTCAACTCGTGAAGTGACAGACTCACAAGAATACATTATAATTACTATTGATTTTACCACCCTACACACTCTAAATTAGGATACCCACTATGGCTTATTCAGTTGTACCAAAGACAAAGCGCGATGGCGTTATAACATTAAAAGATGGCGGAGCAGTCACACTTGATGTTGCATTCGAAGATGGAAACTTTTCATTCTCACAACCACAGCAGTTTTCTGAACTGGTAGTGATGGACCGCGGAAACTTTGCAGCAATCCGCAAGCAAGATGAGCAAGCAATCACTGGTTCATTTGCATTTCACTTCAGACAGTTCACAGATGCCAGTGAAGCGGGTTCAATTCGCGACTTCATCAATCAGTCTGGTTTCTACAGTGGAAATGTTTCAACTGGTACTGCTGGAACTCCATATGTTGAACATTACTGTGTTGACATCGAATACAAAGCAGAAGGAACAGACTTTGGTGATGATGCAGACCACACAGTGACCCTTGCCAAGTGTGTTTGCACTTTGGACTTTGCAGAAGGTGACCCCAGTGCATTCACGTTGAACTTCACTTGTTACGGTGGTTCAACTGTTACTGGTCCTGTATAATTTACAAAAACTTAGGGCTGTCCGATGGATAGCCCATCTTTCATAAAATGTGAGGTACTGAATGAAAGTTGATTTGAAGAAACTTGGAGAACATGAAGTTGTTCTGCCCAAATCCATTGCTGTTTGTCTTGACTTTGTCAGCATATGGGGTTCTGAACCAAACCGCGCCCAGTTGGGAAGACTGTGTGCAGCTGCAATTGCAGTTGGTGTTGACCACTCCAAATGTCTGCCAGCATATCCAGTTGCAAGTGGTGACCCAATTGTATTTGGATTCAAGTGTTTGGACAGATTGTTGGATGCTGGGCTGACTCCTGGGCAGATATATGAACAAGGTTCTGCAGTGTTGGTGGAGATGATGAAAGTTATACCCACTGAACAAGAAGTTGAGGACACAGCAAATTTTTCATAAGTCGATGGGGTTCGTTTGATTTGATGGTGATGCGCATTGCAATGCGTTGGAACCAAGAACCAAACTGGTTTTATACCCTAGACCCATCGACAAAAGTGAAAGTGGTTGCAGAATATAGACTTCATTGTGAATCTCCAGAAGACAAACATGCTAGACAAGAAGCCATAAAAAGGGCTAGAATGGAAGCAATGATAAAGAAGCGGATGGGATAAAATGAAGAAGTATTCAAGTGGCAATGCAACTGTAACAGTTCAAGAAGACATGACTGAAATGTTCATGGGCTTCTTGCGACTTGTTGCACCTGGTGCTGAAGCCATTATGGATGCAGAACTCAAGCGGATTGAAAAAGAAGCAAAACTGGACTGGCCAAAAAGACAACCCATCATCAGAAGAAACAAAGAAGGGGATGTCACCAGCACATTCAAAGTTTCGAAGGGTAGTTATAAGAAGTTCAAGCGTGGTATCAAAGTGGATGCCCATGGCAAAGTGATTGTCTTCTTGAAGAACACTGCACCATATTCCTATGTCATCAAGTACGGTGTTGATTCTGAGAACTGGAAAAGTCAAGACATCATCAGACCCAAGGGAAAAAGGGTTGCTGATGAAACACTGGTCAAACCACACAGAAAAACTGCAAACAAGGTTGTCAAAGCACTTGCTGATGACCTCATGAAGAAGGTGTAAACCATGGCAAACGAAGTTCAAAAGAGCATCCAGATTTCATACAAGGCCGACTTAAAAGACTTGATGGCCAAGTTGAAACAGATACCCAATGTCACTGACCAAGAAGCAAAGAAGATGGTGTCAGCTTTAGACAGACAACTGAAGCAGGCAGAGAAAGCAGCAAAGAAATCAGCAGATGCCAGCAAGAAAGCAGCAAAAGAAGCGGGTATGGCTGCAACACGTGGAGCAAAAGACTTTGATGATTTGGCAGACAGTGCAAGACAAGCCGAAGAAAGATTGGAACATGTTGCAGATGCCAGTGGAGACATCGACCGCGGTTTCAGTTCTATTGGGTTGGCCTTGCGTGGTGTGAATCCCCAGTTGGCAGAAGCCGCAGATGGTCTTGCTGATGCTTTTGCAGTGACAGAAGGGCTGACAATGTCATTCACTGCGCTGAATCCTTTGGTCTTGGCAGGTGCTGCAGTTGTCGGTGGTTTGACTCTAGCATATGCGAAGTATCAAGATAATATAGAGCAGGCAAGAATCAAGACTGAACAGATAAAAGAAGAAATTGAAAAGTTGAATACAACTATTCAAGAACAGACAGACATTGTCAATAACATGGATAAGCAGTTTGGTGGGTTGACCAAGAGAGTCAATGAAAGCAGTTTGGAATTGGCTTTGATGCGTGGTGAGATTTCAGAACTGGATGCAGCAACAATGAAAGCATCTGCAACTGCATCTGAGTTTCAAAAACAATCAGAAACAACATTCACCACACAAAAAGAAGCTTTGGATTCCAGTATCAAAGCAAGAAAAGATGAGTTGAAAATAACAAATCTTCAACTTTCCCAAATGAAAGAACAGCGCAAGATAACTCAATCACTTTCTGAAAGAATGGGTGGCGTATCTCCTAAATTTAAGGCAATGACATTTGAAGAACAGCAACTGCGATTGAATCAACAAATCCTAAAAGAAAATCTGGAAGAAGATAAGAAAAGATTGGCTGAATTGGAAGGCCAAGAAAACATGATTGCCAGGCAATCAAAGCAACTTGAATCCAATCTGATTGCGATTGAAAAAATCAAAGCAGCAGAGAAAGCCAGAAAACCAATACAGAAAGATACCAATACAGGAAAAGAAGAAGAAGCAGACACATTGCGCAATCTGATTGAACTGGACCAACAGAGATTCCACAGACAACAGAATGCAAGCATGGAACTTGATAAGATTTCAGATGAACTGTTGTTGAATGAAGAAGAAAGAAAGCAACAGTTATTTCAAGATGAACTGGACCGCATTGAAGAACTGGGTCAAAAATCTGGTCAAATTGGAAATGCAAGAATGTTGGTGGAAGAAAAGATTAACCAAACAAGACAAGAAGGCTTGAATGCGTACATGGAGCAGCAGAAAGTATTGATGCAGAACACTATGGACCAAGGGCAAGAAGTATTTGGAAGTCTTGAACAGTTTGCAAAAGCTGCAATGGACCTTGCAAAAGAGAATGGAAGGGCCAATGCAAAAGTCATGAAGATACTTTTCAGAATGGCACAGATTGGTGCAATTGGTGACATTGCCTTCACAGCAGCCAAAGAAGTAACCAAGGCACTTGCACTTCCAAAAGGTCTACGCGGTATCAGGATTGGAACCATTGCAGCAACAGCAGCAGCACAGAGTGGTATTGTCATGGCTCAACAGATGCCAGAAGCAACTTTTCACATGGGTGGTATGGCTCCTGATGAGATGGGCGCGCGGGTTCTACAAGGTGAAGCAGTATTGGACAGGGCCACAGTTCAAAGAATAGGTGGTGAAGAAGGTGTTCAGCAATTGCAGCAAGGTGGTGGAATGGATAGTCAAGTTGTAGTGATTCAGCCA
>Ga0206131_10001699_pt1 | contig 27792 bp, 28 predicted proteins | sample Helgoland_Spring_FD_148636 | JGI IMG/M metagenome (GOLD analysis project Ga0206131, IMG submission 148636) | Pelagic subsurface seawater microbial communities from Kabeltonne, Helgoland, North Sea - Helgoland_Spring_Bloom_20160517_1 | ecosystem: Environmental > Aquatic > Marine > Epipelagic ...
ATCGCAGTCTTCAAATGGAGCCTGAACGTATGTTCCTCCATTATATGGAAGAACAGACAGGCCGTTGTAGTGCTCTCTATTATTCCACATCCATGAGCCTACGACTTCCCACTCTCCCTCTCTCACGCTAATCGTTGCAGATACATTGTGAGAGTTGCTTCCTGAGATATGACCGCTCTTAATCCAATCTACACTAACTTTCTTTACTCTTTCGAGAAGATCAACTGCCGTCTCATGTCTCGTTATAGCTCCCTTAGGTGCTTTTTGAGGTATTGATAGGATTGCGGTATCGTGAGGCCTGAACTTGCAGTCTTCGAGCAGCTCAGGAAGCTTTTCGAGAAGATATGGGTATATTGACTCATTCTTTCCGACTCTTAGGTTTCTTATGTAGAAATCATTATGCCATGCATGAATCCCAGAAGATGTCCCTAGAGCTAAGGATGTTGTCCCCGCAGGCTTAACACATGTCGTTCTAGCAGACCTGTTTATCCCAATTCTGCTAGCAGTTTCGGAATTCTTAGTCTTAACAATCTTTGCTGCCGCCTTCATATCAAGGGACAGAACTCCTCCAGAGGCTATACCCGTCATAGAAACCCCAATCAGAGCATCTCTCTCTGTAGTTCTTTTCCAGATAGGTCTAAGATAGTGGAAGTCCGTATAAGAAGCCTGAAGCGTTGCTATATAGCTCGCAACAGAGGCTCTTTTTTCCAACTCTTCTTGAGTCTCTACATCCGAAACATTTATCTCAACCAAGTTACAGAACTGATAAGGTCTGAGTCCAATCTCACAGCAAGGATTACACCCCCACTCTTTATCGTTAGAAAAGTAAAAGCCTGGCTCTCCAGAGTTTGAGTGCTGTACTTTCTCCCATATATCCATAAAAGATTCTTCATCAATTTTATGTCTCAAAATCACAGCAGAATTGTTTGACCGACCCCTCTGAGGGTTTAGCTCGTACCATGTGCCAGACTTAGCAGAAAGCATCTCTTCATCATCTGCAGAAAACAAAGAGATTAGAGCAGCCCGTCTGATTCCACCAGCCAAAACAGCGTCAGCTATATAACAAATAATATCATGAACTTCTATGGAAGATAGCTTTTCCCCGTCAGATTTATTATCAAGAACACCTTGCATTCTAACCAAACACTCCTTCAAGGGCTGAGGACCTGGAGCCTTCCCCCCCGAAGTTACCAGCCTTGAGCCTTTCGCTCTAATATCTGAGAAATCAAACCTTATCTTCGAAGTGCCTTTAAAATAAGACATCATTAGAGCTTTAACCGCATCAGACCACCCTTCAATGGAGTCACCTATCAAAAATCTTCGAGTTCTCTTCTCGGAAGGCTTTCTTATTTCTGGCAGTCTCTCTATGTGGTGCTTTTGTACTGAGAAACCAACTCCTGTTCCCCCAAGAAGAAGGAACATTATTTCTCCAAAAACCCTATAGTCGTCTGCAGGACAATATGCGCAGTTGAATATTCTATTCGGGCTTACCTCAATAGACTTCCCTGCAAACTGCATAGATCTCATAGATGGGAGAACCTTTTTATCCATCACATACTGGTACGCATCATCTATTCTTGCTTTTTCTTCGGGAAACTTTTTAATGTGCATCTTTTTATTTCTAGTAACAATATCCTCCCAGTTCTCTCTTCTTAATTTATCTGGCAAGAACTTCGCATACTTCATATGAACCGTAATGTCTGATAGGATTTTTTTCGAAATTTCCATTTTATAACTCCACTTTCTCTTCTTCGCTTTTTTCTTCTGATGGGAAAAACTGATCTATAAAAGAACCGTCCTTCCACCTTCTTACTGCCAGACTTTCCTCTGACAGTGTTGTTACCGACAAAACATCTTTTCTCTGAGAAAAGGATGCTGCGGTAATATGTCTTGTGCCACAGCCTTCAGGAACATCGAGAGACGGATTGTCCACAGTAAGGTAGACTCTCGCCCCAAGTATTTGACCTGATTTATCAACTATTATAGCTCCATCATTATTCTCAAGTATTAGGCTGGTAATATCTTCATTAAAATTATTATAACCGAAGCTGACAAATCTCTGAATCGGGTTAACACCAATTTGCCTAAGTCCTTTAACGATATGATTTTCATTAAAGTCAAAACTTCCATACACTATCATAGTTCCTAGGCTTTTTTCACTTGTGTAACATTTCAGAGATACTCTTTTAAGAGTATCGAAAATCTTCTTTTCTATTCTCAAAAACTCTTTTGACAGGGAGTATTGAAATGAAAAGTCGGACTGAGGTTGGTTGTGCTCCACAATGTTTCTCCTGTATGTGGTTTCATTCTTAATCATCGATATTTATCATAGTCGGGCGACCTACTTCTCTCCATATATTTCTGAAATTAAATTCAGATCTCCGCCCCTAACCTTTGCAACTATCTTACGCACCTCTGCCGCATCCTTCTCGCTCCTCTGTTCAGCATCCATCTTAACCTTGGAAGAAAATGAGGATACCACTCTAGTCATAATCGATTCGCAATCCGAGCAAATCTCCTCATGGTTAGATATTTCAGAAATTCTTTTAGATGTGCAAACTTCTTTGCTACAATCCTTACACTTATAATTATAATTAGGCATCTTGACTCTCCTTATGCATTACCTCTAGCAACTCTCCCATCATGAAGTTTTTGCTGTTTATATAAAACAAAGCTTCCTTCTTATCGAGCACTGTAAGTTTTCTTATATATTCTATAGGGTATGCTATTCTTACTCCATCATCATTTAATATGTTGGAAAGCTTCACCTTTAATGAGTTTTTCTTACGAAGATTAATATTATTGTTTTCACCTGTAAATATTATTATACTATCATTACAAACAATGCACTTTTTCACATCCCCCCATATCGTCTCCACCTCAACAAGATCATACTTGCTAATGTGAATCTTATTATATTTCATAATTCTTCCTCATCAACATCAAGATCTGTCCAATCTGGCGGAAGCTCCTCAATTCTACTTTGAGAAAACTGCTTCAAAAGCCTAACTTTACCCTTCGCGCCATCTCTGTTTTTTACGATATGAATCTCTATATCTTCTCGAAGGCTCTCATCTTCTCTTTTCCCGATAAGCAAAACAACTGTTGCGTTGTCACCAATCATCTTTGATCGTCCCAAGTCTTCAAGGTCTGTATTGTCCACATAACTTTTTGAAGACTTTTTGCTTCCCGCCTTTCTTTGTGCCGCAGTAACAACGGGCATCTCCTTTTTACGACAAAACTCGTGTAACTCTTCTGATACCTTACCAACATCTTGCCAGTCTACACCAGTTCTATTTATGGATGGTTCCATGAGTTGTAAATAATCTACATATATTATCTCAGGATTATAAAGCTCTGCGATTGTTTCAAACTTAGCTTCCATGTCTGCAACAGAAGATCCTCGAGGAATATCAAGAACATAGAAGTTCTTTTCGTATTCTGACTGGAACTTCAAAACCTTTCCCCATCTCTTTTTCTCCTCAGGGGTCATTGTTCCTCTAACAATATTTTTATAATCAACCCTTGATAAGTTTGCATCAACACGCTTCTCTAGCTGAGTCTTTGTCATCTCTAAAGATACATATAGTACATTTCTTCCGTCTTTTTTATTCACAACACCTTTGTCTGGAGAATTAGAGCCTAGCCAGGCATTTATTGCCATATTCAGCATCAATAGAGACTTTCCTGAAGATGACGCTCCTGCAATTACCAGCATTTCAGACTTTTTAAGGCCCCAGGTATAATTATCCAACTCTTTATACCCAAATTTTATTCCCATGTTTCTATTTGGATTTTCAACAGTATATTGGTACTCGTCGAGCCTTTCTTTTACTGAGTCTCTAATTACTCCTTCAGAGTAGACTTCTTGCCTATTAACTCTGTCCGCCTTTACAACAATATCTCTTAGAGATTTGTTAACATCAACAACTTCTTTTTCTACAGAATATTCTTCAATAAATTTTTCAAAAAGTGTTCTATTATATCTCTCTTTTATCTTATCGATAACAAAACCTATCTCGTTATCTGTAGTATCGGACTGCGCTATCCTGATTATCGGATTATAATCCTTATCAGCCTCAGCCAATATATTCCTAATAACATCATAGGATGGGACCTGCTTGTGTCTTGAGTAATATGAGTTAACCACATCAATTGTCTCTTTTACATCATAGCAAACAATATCTTCTAACAAATCTTTATCAAAAGATCTATAAATTTGATTAACGTTAGGTATACTTTTTAGCATCCAATTCAATAATTTATAATCTAACATCAAGTTCTCCTCTTGTCCTTTCCATGAACAACAATGGTTTGTGAGTATTTTGAAAATAACGATTTTAGACTGTCCTGAAAGTCTTCTCCAAATATTTCGTTCAACTGTGTGGAGTTTGAACAAATCATTGTAGGCAAACCGTTCTGATACCTTGTTCTTAACAAGTATTCGATGGTTGAGCCAAAGAATTTTTCACTTTTTTCTGATTGTAATACCCACCTTCCATCTACTTCGTCGATAACTAGGAAGTCAACCTCGTTTATTTTTGTTATATATTCTGCAAATTCTGATGATGAAAATGACAACTTGTTCGCGATAGTCTTCATATCAGTGTAATGTGCGGAATAATCTTTCACTATTGCATTTTTCAAAATGCTACAAGCTAAAGATGTTTTTCCTGTTCCGAGACCTCCTACAAAATTTATAGACATTCCTCTGTCATAGAAAGCATCTATATTTTTTATTACCTTTCTAATAGAGTCCTTAACTCTATCATTTCCAGTAAAAGTAGAAAATGGTAAGTTCCAATAACATGTCGGTATTTCTGAAATACAATACCTCTTAAGCCTTGTAGCCCTTACTGTGCACTTTCTACATCCGCTATCACAAGAGCAATTATCTCTCTCTGCCTTTATCATCCGTTCCAGCTTTCTCATCTTGCTCTCCTGTGTTGCTAAAAGAAATTTTATCTGTGTTTTTTCCAAAAAATACCGAAAAGTCTTCGTCTTTTTCTTTGGCAATGTCCATATTTAGAAGTCCTATTGGGAGCGATGCATATGACTCATCATATGTCATTCTATTCTGAGGGAACTCCTCGTCCTTCTCAGCTCCAGCATAGCCATCCGATGGAGCATTCTCAAAGTTTTTTTCTTTTTCCATTTTCACATAGCAAACCTTGGACTTAAAAACCATGTAAACTTCTGAGTCAATCTCCAAAAAAATACTCTCAGAGTTTTGCTCAATAACCTCACCAGTCATTTGCGTTCCACCCATAATATGCATGGTTACAAAACTTCCAACTAAATTTCCACTCATAACATTCCTCTCTTTTTAGATTCCAATATAAGATTATACTCATCAGAACCTTGCATCCCGTCCATCTTAGTCATCTTTTCTATAAAAACAAGATCCTTGTCAGTCTCTATGTCGTAATTATCAAGTATGGATGGGGCGTTATCCTTGCACCACTCAAGCAAGGAAAATATTCCAACCTTGCTCTTTTTCTTTTTCATAAAAGAAGAGTATTTCTTCTCAAACTCGTTGAAGAATGAATGATGACAAAGAAGGCCCGAGCTATTTATATTAGTTCCTCTTGCACCCTTGTAATCAAAAGACCAGTTTATATAGTTATAAAGCTTCATTTTAGCTTCTAGCATTTCTAAACCAGACTCTTTATATTCTTTTAAGAGCTTGCTAAAGTCTCTTCCTTCCTTTGTGAGTGCTGGATTTCCAGCCCATCTAGAAAATCTATATTTAACTTCATATAGAGTTTCATACTTTATACAAAAGTAAGAAACAAAAGTTACTATATTCCAACTTTTCTTTTCTTTACTTACCCAACTCTGCTTAGAGTTGTGAAATTCATTTATGTTCATATTAAATTTCCGTCTTTTCTTAGTTATTCTTGCAAGCATACTTTCCTCCCTGCAAGATATAATAGTCCGAAAAACAAAAATTGTCAATTATTTTTTTAATTCCATCGTATTTTTTTGTTTTTCACATATGCGTCTGGATCCTTTGGACCCTCTACTATTACGTCAAACTCGGACTCGCTTCTGTATACATTCATTCTTGCGTTAGAGTGGTCCCTTAAATATTTTGCATTATCCATAAACTCAACGACAATCGATATTTCCTTACCATCAAACTTTCTAATCACTCTGCCTATTCTCTGTAAGGCTCTACCACTAGACTTCCCTGAGCCAGCAAGAATTAGTGCATCTAGTTCTGGTATATCAACACCTTGGTCAAATATTTTTGACGCAATAAGAATCTCCGTCTTCCCGTCCTTCATATCCTGTATGCACTGAAGTCTCTTCTTTGTGCTTTTCTGGCCATCAAGAAAATCACAAACAATTCCCTGCTTCTTTAACTCTTCGACTAAAATAATGCCATGATCAACTCTAACTACCAGGATAAGTATTCTTTTATTCTTAGCCAGAAGCTTTTTTGCACTCTTTACTATAAGCTCATTTCTTTCTTCGTTTTCAACAATATAATTTCTATAAACTTCATGATAATTAGATCCAACGTTTCTTATCGGAGGGACATCCACAAAGTAAATTTTAGGCTTCACCAAAAACCCTTCTCTTATTAGTCTAGATGCGCTAATATCATATATTCTTCTTCCCGCAACCGACTCAATGAGTATGTCATCCCCAGTATCTCTCCACGGAGATGCAGAAAATAAAAACCTATGACTTGCATTAACACTAGCCTTATGCAAAAACTGAACAGTGTTGGCCGCCGCAAACTGACACTCGTCAAGAATAAACACTTTCGCAGAAGAAACCATATCCCTAACAGCCTCCTTATCTTGCTTTTTTATCTTTTTTCTATCAGAAGTCATATCCGAGTCTAGCGAGCTAGCCTTCTTATTAAAGGCGGCAGCAGCAGACCATATGGTTGCGATAGTTATCTGCCTAATATCACACTTTCCATCTCCGACTATCCCAACTTTCATTTCTGGATAAAGCCATTCAATAGTCTCCTTCATCTGATATAAGAGCTCTACTCCAATAACATATATAACGGTATCTACATTATAATGTCCTGATATCATGGCAATTGTGGCAGTTTTTCCAGAACCAGTTGCGGCCTTTACAACCCCATGTTTGTTTTTTATTGCAGCTTTCAATGCGGCAGTCTGATAATGTCTTGGCTTAAAATCTGAATCTTTTGAAATTTCAAGAGATTTTGGATTTTTTACAAAGCCCCTGCCGTCAGTAACTTTATATTCTATATTATTATTTTTAAAAACCTTCTCACATTCGTGCAGAAGCCCAACAGGAAATGAGTTATTCTTCAATAAGCGAACCCTTCCGTCCCAACCATATCCGTTTTTTCTTGCCATAAACTGTTGTCCTTGATGCACATAAGACATGTATGCATCAAGGATGACTATTACGTTTTGAGGTACGGCGCCTTTTATTTTTACCGAAGTATTGTTGACAACTAACTCTATGCTCATATATATATTATACCCGCTTCCTGGGCACCTTAAACAGAATATATTATCTTATTTCAGATAGAATCTCATCTATATTTATATTACAGCAATCCATCTTTCTTTTTGTAAGATGATGGTGAGATATGAATCCTCTGAATTTATTTTCAGCGCAATCATCATGGACTCCATAAGAATACTTACCATTCTCCATAGGCGCCTCAAGAGGTATGCCTACAGCCACATTTATTGCACTATACAAAGCTTTTAATGCTTCTATCTGTACTGGATAGAAATCGAGATGATCTTGCACTTTTCTACCATTAACATGAGAGTCTGTAGCTATAGGTCTCTCTCCAAAGCCATTCTTAATATAAAACTTTTGATACTTTGGATAAAAAGCATTTGATATTTCAACACCTATAGATGATTTATTCCAACTTCTACCACCTGCATGATAGCATATCGCCGCCATATCTGCCAACTGATATATTGTCCCATCATTATCTATGCAAAAGTGTACATGAATCCCTTTCTTGTTTAAAACATTAACACAAGACTTGCTGGAAAGACATACATCCCAATGTGTTACGAAAGTTTTAATATCTCGATCAAAGTCAATAGTAGGGCTATTTGTAAGCTTATATCCATCGTCATCAATCCACCTTACAACCTTATCCCACTCAATATCTACCTCTTCTCCTTTAAATATTATGCTTCTATCCGCATTATCATGGGTTTCTTTATTAAACTCAAGATTTGATATTCTTTCTGCGTAGATTAACCTAAAAGTCCCAGGGCCGCACATTCCGTCATCAGAAACTCTTTTTGATTTCTGAAAATCTTTTATCTTGCTGACAAGATCATTATCAAAATCACTCGCACCAAACCACTCAGGCTTCCACCCAAGATCTTTGGATGATTTTATATTATATTGAATAGAACTCATGGCATCACTCCTAAAATTTATACTATTTCACAATTATCGTATAAAAATAATATAAAAAAATAGAGAGACCAAGGGTTCTCTCTATTTTAATGATTTTTTTAATTATTATCTTCGCCTTCTGTCAATTATAGAAGATCTTCCTTTCTGAAGTCTTCCAAATCCAGACTTCTTCTTCTGGATTTTTCTTCTTATTTCCTTAGAAGCAGAGCTGGTGTCATCTCCGCCTAAGTCTAATGCCATCTGAGAGGACCTGTTGCTTAACTTGTTGAGATTAACCTCTTCGAGTCTCCTGGACTCCTCCTGAAGAGTGTCAATTCTTTTCCTTGGAAGACCAAGACCTGCAAGCCAAGTGTAAATCTTTACAGAGTCTGACTTTGTATGAACATCATATACACCCTGGAAAAGAGAAGCTCCTTCTGTTTGTTCTGAAACCATATGAAAACAATAATTGATGTTCGAGGCGGGAATTTTATCCATAACCTTCTTTGTTCCAGTAATAATCACGCCTCCCACTCTAGCCTGTGAGACGTCGAACCCCTCTGCGAGCATGCTCTGGTTTAAAGACTCTATCACGGCTTCAGCCATCGCAGTCTCTTCCATGTAATCTTCTACCTCTATAACTCCATATATGGAGCAATCACCACATGATATAATTTTTGCAAAATCACTAGGATCCAAAGAAGTATGTCTAGAAGCCGTTGCGGTAAGATTATTAAATATATGTAGCGGTTCTACAATTGCATTGTTAGCCGTATCCCAAAACTCTGCCTGAGAAAGGTCTGCATATATTTGTTCAATTTTCGCATTATCCACTACGATGAGATTTGATAAGATATTATCTGAAGACATCTTTGCAAGTCTGGACAAAGTCTCTAGAGAGTTTTTCTTAGCTTGAGCATCGTCTGTATCTTTCGGCAGAACATATATCACACCTACAGGTGCACCCGTCGAATACATTATATTAACCATAGTATCTACAGAAGAGCTACCTGTTCCCCCGCCGCCAGAAACGGCAAGGTATAGCATATCATTTCCTGAAACCACTTCTTCTACGAAGTTATTTAAAATTTCAGTATTTTGATCAAAGATGTCTCTTCCTAAGTCTAGATCTTTTCCAGTGCCGCCAAGAGAACCTTCCAAGAGAAGCTTTTTGTTCTCTGGGATGTCAATATACTCCAAATCCTGTTTAGATGTGTTTATGGCGTATGAGTGATACCCTAGCTTTCCAAACTCTTGAGCGATTCTTGATCCTGCCTGACCAACACCTATAACTCCAAGTCTAATACTAACTTCCATTTCAATACTCATACTATTAGAACTCCCCACCTTCTCTTCTTTCTTCTTTCTTTTAAGCTTTTCCCTCAAATCTTCCATCTTACTGCTCTCTTGATTGTTATCCTCAAGAGCTATAGCGAAATCGTCATTGCTAGCTGACGAAGAGTTGGTAGTCTTTTCTTTTTTTACAGATGCCACAAAACCTCCAGTATGTCTGATATATTACATATCTATTATACTCGGTATTTTGCAAAATTATAAAATATTTAACAGCATCGCTTTTTCTTCTGGGAAGTTTATTAAGAATTTCGCCAGATCGTCTATCTTGGAGTACTTTTTCAAGAAAGTAATGCTCTCAGGACTCATATTGATACTAGGACTATAGCGCGATTTGGAGTTCTTTTTTAAGAATTCCGCCCTTTCGGCGTTATTCGTCACGCCTCGCATTATAAAATCTATAGGTGGAAGATTGGCGCCTTTATCTCTAGCATCATTATAAGTTCTTTTTGTCCCCTTGATAAGTAATTTTGATAGCTTGAAAAGACGATCAACCGTATCAGCTGTGTTATCTAGACTTTTTCCAGAGAGCTTTCTTACTATTGGCTTAATATATTTAAGGGCTTTTACAACCGCTCCCGCAGTTTCCGTTATAAGGTATTCTGCAATTTTTTCATATACCCATCCAAGACAATTATCTATTATGTCCCGTATCTTCCCTAGAACTCTCTTATTGCTAGCATAATTAGCTATGGCGGCAAAAGTAAGTGATTGGCTAAGAATTCCTCCAAGCTCTCCCCATTGATATGGCAATGTAATCTGACCAAAAAACGTTGCATTAGAATTTAAAAACATATCATAAGCGTCAGAAAACCCAAGAGTTGAGGATAATTCGTAAAAATCCATTCCCGCCATCGCGATAGGTACTGCCGCCATTACGGCCATTACCTTAATTACCTGCTTGGTATCCAAATCCCCTGCATTCTGGTCGGCCCACCATGAGAGTACAAGATTCATAATCATAGTAATTGAAGGAACTATTGCTGCGTTTACAAGCTGCATGCTCGCGCCAGAAATATCTCTATCTTCTCCCATATATTCCAAAAACGGAAGAAGATCCTTTAGAATCCAATATAACGGAATAAGGCTAGCTATTTTTGCGATAAATATACCTATAGATCTTAGCTCCAGATTCCCAGAAGATTCAGGGTTTTTAGGGTTTGAAAACGTCGGGCTTAACGCTTTCAGGTTCTCTTCTTCTGCAAGTCCAAGCGCAGCTTTTACCTCCTCAACTATTAAAGTTAATGCCCCTTTAACTGTATCTACACTAGCATTCGCAGGATCATCAAAAAAGTCTGCGTCGTCTTCCAATGCGTCCAAAAGGTCCGTAAGGCCTGATAAGGGATCTCTTTCTGGATTAGCATAACGGTCTGAAATATTTCTAAGAGAAATTACGGTTTCCCTTAGAACCTCATTACTCATCCCACCAATGTCTTCACCAAAAGCGTTGCTAAAACTAGTGCTTTCGTCGCCGCCGAATAGATCTAGAATCCCACCTTCCTTATCAGAAATAACTAGAGCTTTACTATTTTGATCATTTTTTTTCATTTTTTTTGCAATAGCGATAGAAGCCTTTATAGCATCTTCTATAAAGAAAAGCTTATCCTTATCATCATCAGAAAAGCCTGCATCCGACGTCGAAAACTTATGCAAACCATAATTTGTTAATTTAGATTTTTTAGCTATGTGCGGAATCTCAGCCGCACCATAATCGCTCGAATCAAACCCCTGAAAGTTAGAATCCTCTACCTTTTTGTAAAAATCAACAAGGTATTGCTTTTTGTCTGAAATACCATCTGACTCCAAGACATCTTTTACGAAATTTGGTATATATCCTGTATCTTTATAAAAACAATCACTTCCATCGAACAATTCTTTTGCGCTTATGTTAAGATCCTCTTTTAGCAAAAATTCGCCAGAAGAGTCGTACCTGAAAATCAAATCTTCTCCACTAGAGTCGGACGGCCTTGCAACGAGACTCGTTGAGGATGATGTTTTTAGTTCTGCGAATAGTGGGACTTTTGCTTTAATATAAACATACTTATTCAAAGATACGGAATGCACTCTAAGAGTCATAACTCTATAAGATACCATGCTTGAGGATATCGGGCCAGAAAAATCAGATGCAAACCCAAACTCAGAACAGTCATAGTCTATTGAGGGGTCTGTGATAACATCAAAAGATTTTAAAGATGGTGGCAATTCAAAACTACCTACCTCTAAAGCATCTATTATCTTTGAGGCTGCGGAAGTGTCACTTCCATACTCTTCTTGATATACGAACTTGCTTCCGTGATCAGACTCTGACAATGAGACTGCCCAACGCTCAAGATAATCGTATATTCCAGATCTGCTATCAAAAACATCCTTGTCTGAAAGATAGAAATACACTTTTGATTTATTTTCTGAAAAAACCGCATTTCTTGTTTTAGGGTTAGCTTTCTCGCTAAGAGAAAATTCCTTTGCAGAGATATAGTCTTTTATATAAAATTCATACCCGCTATTCTCATACAAATCTCTAAAGGATATACCATCTGGCAAACCCAACTCTCTATCATCGCCTGGAGCAAAATAATTCGAAACCTCATCCACAGCCTTGTCTATGACATAGGCTCCAGCACCCATAGTTGTCGCGCTGTAATACGTGGAGGCTTTCCGAACCTCCTTCATAATAACTTCAGCCTCTTCCTTCTTGGATCCTATAAGCCTGAGAGTATCTTCTGCTTCAGATATATAGACCCCGACCTCTTGTGCTAGGTCAGAAGAGATCGTCTTCATATTACCGATAGCTTCCTCAATCTTGTCTTTATTTTTACTTACCATTTCCGAAAACTCTATGTTCTCTAGATCCATACTTTCGACCATATCGGATAATCCAGAAGAAGAAATTTTCTCTATCTGCGGCATTATCGGATCCATTATAGCCTCTATTCCAGTAACAATACTTTTTACTTTGGAGGCTGCTGATTTAAAATCAAAGCCTGATCCTAAGTCAAGACCAGCATCCTGAGATATCTTAACCATTTTGTTTTTTTCTCGCGTTCCAAAATTTTTCATACTCTTTCCTTAATGCTTTAGCTTCATCTAAATGCTTAATATTACCAGTTTTGATATACAACAGGTGTTGATACTCATAGCCTGACGCTTTGGGGTGCATATCTGAACTTATTAGTCCAATATGAGATAGCTCATCACAAATAGGTGGGTACAGCGAGAAGTTTTTTATTTCCATGCCTTTGTCGATTTGAAGCCACTGATCGCAAGGTCTATCATAACGCTCAAAGTCTTTTAGCATCTTTATAACGGCATGTTTATTTATCATAAAGCACGGATTTGCAAATCTAGAGAAGGACTCTCTCCACTCATACCTTTCTTTTTCTTCATAATAATGGTCTCTTTTATATTCCAGCATATCTCCCCACCCAACTCTCAATAGCAGAGGCTCGGATATGTTTGAGACGACCTCCTCCGTTACCACCATGTGATTTATAACCTCTACAAAGTTATTTTTAAGTCTAATGTCATCTTCCAATATTAGGTATAGTGACTGCATGGAGTCTTCGTTCCTAGATATTGAGCGAAAAAGTTTCATCATAGAGTAAAAATTTGCGATCTGACCTTTTGTTAAAAGGCTATTATGATCACATTTTATTTTTCCACACTTATAACATTCTTTTGCATTCACAAGACCCTTTTTGTAAAGTTTTTTTATCTCTTTTGAATCTTTATGAGTATTCTCCCAAAGGACATAATTATTTATTTCTCTTTCCTTGAATTGAGATACTATATTATTCAGTCTATCTTTATTTTTCAAAGTTCTTATGAAAATATTTGAAAGCGTCAGATTCCCCTTGGATATTTTAAAGTCCTTCGTTCTTATTTCAAGAGGTATGTCTTTTTTTATAGGTTCTGATAGAAAACTTCCTCTCGGTATAGAATAACCATCCGCAAGTCTTTTTTGGTAGGTTTCAAAGAGATTTATCCTAGGATCTATATGATGATTTAGCTCTAAATCAGTATAGGCAATCATTCTTTCTGGAACTATCACAAGTCCGCCATATTTTACAGAAGAGCACCTGTTAAGCATTTCAGCAACTGCAAAATAGTTTATAGGGTCAAAAAATCCCATGTCGTGCAACGCCTGCTTTTTAAAGAACAAACTATACTTTGATATTGTAGGATTAAATATTCCAGATAAATTTTCAACAGAGGAAATCGTGGAAAGACATGTTGAAATGTTTTTGCCTGTAGATAACATTCTCTCAACATAATCAAAATCATAGATGCAGTAATTATTAAGCACCCCGTACCAATCATAACTCGTCTCTCTGACTTTTTGATTTATATAAGAAAACTCTGACCCTTTATATATTTCAAACCTAACATTGCTAAGCATATAGTTTGAAAAATCTTTAATATCTTCTTCCATTCCAAATGCAACTATTTCAAAATTATTATAAGTTTGACTTTCGATGCTGTTAACGAACATTCTTATAGAAAAGCAATCCTGCATATCCCTTAGAGGGATAAAAAGCAAGCCCTTTCCTTGTGGCATATATTTTTCCTTTCCAGGAAGTAATATTTCTGGAATATTTACCTTGCCGAGGTTTGCGGCTACCAACCCAGGGTCCGACTTGCTCTTCCCCACATGATACCTTGAAGGTGACGCCGAAAAATAATCGTTCTTGAGTGCGCGCTGAACATGCGCAATATCCTCATAATCTCCATACTTGCTTACAAAATACTTTAACTTTGATCCCCAAAAATATGAGATTATTTCATCTCTTATTCCAGATGCACTTCCGCAATCCTCTTCAGTTGTCGATACGCTGAATTTATCCAACATCTCTTGTTTTCCCCACAATAAACCGTAAAACTCATCTTCGGACATTTTAGTTAAATCAGAAGATTGAACAATTGAGGCTAGTTGCAGAGATAGTCCGTCCACAACCCCTACTGAGAATCTGTGATTCCCCTTAACTCTCTCGCAAATATCAAACATTTTGGAGTCGGCTTCTACAAGCTCATCCACCACGAGTACGGCTTCGCAATTTTTGGAAATTTCCACAACCCTTTCAAAGGTGGCGACAGGGTCTATTGTTTCTGAGAAGAGATGTATTGTGACTTTTGGGTATAATGAGGAAATCCTCTTTGCTGACACTACGCCCATTTGGCTGGATACTGATGATAGTACAATTATTTCAAAACTCATCTTATATTTCCTTTATTTATGTTAGGGAAGTCATCTCTTAATCTATTCCTCTCTTCTACTGCAGCCTCTAGAACTTTATGGATCGAGCCGTTTCTCTTCATAAACTCCAAAAGAGCCATCGTATCCTTAACAAAGCAGTTCCCTCCATATCCCAAACTACCATCAGGACCTGGAACTTTTGTATGCATCGGATTTATCCAATCATTTTTAAGCATAACATTTACTACTGAGTTATAATCTATATCTATCGCTTCGCATAGAGAATAAAACTCATTAAATATCATAACCTTCATGGCGTAGAAATTATTGCAGAATATTTTTACCGACTCGCTAACCTTCGACTCTTCCAAGGATAGCCTTGCCTCTGGATAAAAATGTCGATAAAACTCGCATACCTCCAAAGTTCTGTCACAACATTCGTCAATACCCAGAACAATGTGAGTTTGTCCGTGAAAATCCTCAAAAGCTGTTCTTTCTGTTAAAAACTCTGGATTATGTATTACAAAGAAAGAATACTTTGAGTTCATACTCTTAGTTGTTCCTGGCTCAACAGTGCTTTTTATTACTACAACCCCAGGAAACTCAGCTTCTTCCAGCCTGTCAAGAACATCGAATATTGCACCCTTATCGTATGCTCCCATCTCTATCATAGGTGTGGGAAGATTTAAAAAAATTATATCCTGCCTACAAACTTCTTCGAAAGAGTCGTACTCTTTGAATTTATCATAGCATATTGGCTTTATCCCTTTAAGCTCAAATGACTTTTTCATTGCAGAGCCTACAAACCCAACACCTATTATTCCTACTCTATAATCCACGCTTTCTCCAGAAACTTTTGGTAAAATCTTTTTTACTATTATACTGCTCTCGAAGCCTTTTTAAGTCGTTTTCTTCCTTCTTAGTCTTATGCCTTTTCGAGGAAATACTGTTAATTCTAGTTCTCTTTACCGATATTTCAGAATCAATATCTCCAGAATAAGACAGGTCTTTGCATAGTGCAGGATATATAACATATCTCTTTATCTTATCATCTGTAAACTTAGTATATCCGTGTAGCCATACATCACAAGGCATGTCTATTTGGTCTTGTAGCAAGTTTGAATTAATATACGATATTGTTTTCTTATTGGTTATAAAAAATGGATTACTGTATCTAAAAACTGCAGTACTTGCTCTATACCTTTTAATAGGATTATCCATATGCTCTAATCTTCTATTTCTAGTCCATCCCCAGCCAATACCAACCACGAACATATCTTCAGATACGTCTTTCATACACTTCATTATGACTTCTTCAGCATATTTTTTTATTACCAAATCATCTTCCATTATAAAAATAAGATCTTCCTTATAATCTTCTTTTTCAATATGATCAAACAGTCTTACCATAGATATGTGGTTTGCAACCTGACCAGGCATAATTGTCTCAGAGCAGAGCGTCTTCTTTCTTGTATTCGACACATCCCTCACCCTGTTCATGTACCCTTCGACTATTTTTATTTTTCCTAGGCGGACATAGTCTTCAAAAACATCATCTTCAAAGTGTGTATTATCCCAAAAAGAATACTCCCAGTTCAAATCAGACATAACCTTCTTCATTCTATTTCTTCTGTCTGAGCCTGGTAAACTCCTCACAAAGCATCTTACATTTTTCATCGCAAACCCTTAAAAAAATTTTCCAAAACTTCCCTAACTCCGCAATCTATGCTTGTCGTTGCTTCAAAATAACTAGGATTAGCGATGCTCTCTCTAACATCGTTAAGTCTGGACTCAACGTATTTTGATTTTGCTCCATGAGCTTTGAACATATTATAGACGTCTAAAATAGAAATATTACTTCCTGTTCCTATTTCTTGAATAATTTCCGCATCTATAATTTTTTCCGTAGCAAATATCGTGTTCGCCAAAACAACATCATCTATATGAACCATATCTCTTTTTTGAAGACCATCACCATGTATCTCCAGGGTCTTCCCGTTTTTAAAACTATTCATCCATACTGACAAAAGAGTTCCGTGCGACAAATATTCTTCAAACTCAGAATATACATTAAAATACCTCAGACAAAAGGTTTTGATTCCATAAAGATCTCTGTACATTTGACATTCATCCTCTGAATGTTTTTTTTGCATAGAATATGGACTATTCATAAAACTTTTAACAGAAGAAGAACTTGAGAAGACAAACCTCTTGCAACCAGATAATCTGCAAAAATTAAGTGCCGTTGAACATGAAACAACGTTATTCTCCAAGGTTTCTAACGGGTTTCTAATGCTATATTGTATCCTCGGAGTGGCCGCAGTATGAATTATTGCATCAAATCCTATATTCAAATACTTGTCGAAAAGAGATCCGCTAGGATGAAGACAGGTTCTTACGTCTAGACCGCTTTTTATATCTATTCCAAATACATTGTGATCAGAAGATAACTTTTTTACAATTTTTCTTCCAATATAACCTTCGCTTCCCGTCACGAGAATTTTCATTTCTTTTCTCCGATAATGAGATTTTCGATATCATTTTTATTTATTGCATATCTCGATATCTTTTTCCAACATCTCCGACAGCAGGCTTTCCCATGAGTATTTCGGTTTCCAGCCTAAATCTTTCTTTATTTTCGACGAGTTTCCAAGCAAATACGGAACGTCCGAAGGTCTAAGAAATCTTTTATCCACCTCGTAGACATCTTCGAATCTAAGTTCTGCAAGATTACATACATGCCTAAACATATTCTCTATTGTTGCTCCTGCCCCTGTAGATACTATGTAATCTTCTTCCTTTTTCCCTGCTATATAATCTTGATTTAGCATCATCCACATAGCCTCTACATAATCCTCAGAATGACCCTCATCTCTAAATGCTGAAAGATTTCCCATCCTAACCTTCCTCTGCGTGCCATTTTTTATTTTAGCAATAGAGCTTGTTATCTTTCTTGTTGCGAAATCATGACCTCTTCTCGGAGAAGAGTGATTAAATAAAATGCCTGTGACAGCGTACAGACCAAAAGACTCTCTGAAGTTTTTAACCGTGTGATAAGCGGAGGTTTTGGATACGGCATATGGTGATCTAGGATTTGAGTTGAAATTCTCAGAATACCCCTCTTTGGGGCAGTCTATCCCTCCTAAGATCTCACTGGTGCCTGCCTGATAATACCTCGTCTCTGGGCTTATATCTTTTATTAAGTTTAAATGCATTACTACCGACAAGGCATTAACCCTAAATGTCTCTACAGGGTTTGAAAAAGAATAACCTACATGGCTCTGAGCCCCTAGGTTATAAAATTCGTGAGGAGAGTAGTCGACTAGTATTCTGGATATACAGGTAGGATCACACAAATCTCCTTCCATAAGTAGAAAGTTTGCTTCGTCTATATGATTTATATTCTGAAAAAACTTAGACGTGCTGTTTCTTCTTGCAAGTCCAATAACATAATAGTCTTTATATAATAAATATTCAGCAAGGTACGACCCGTCTTGTCCCGCAACTCCCGTTATTACAGCAACCTTCACTTTCTATTCTCCAGATAAAGATTTATGATATCTACATCAGATAGAGCTAGAAAGTTCTCTTCGTCTATCAAAACATTATTCTCTGTTCCCCAATATATCTCATGTCTTTTTGGATCATAGCATAGATAGTTTATATCTTTTGTGAGATTATTTTGTTTTTTAAAACTCTTTGTAAACCTTGTTAGATAATATCTATTTATCTGACAAAATCTTCCGCAAAGGTCTCCATATTTTGGTAATATCATTTTTTCATGATTAATATGAAAAGCCATAGGCTCGGTTGGTAAATTCACATTGCTGCTTCTATCCATTCTATATAAAATCTCATCATCAGTTCCGCAATACAGGTTGAAATTTGCATCAACCCCACCGTAATCTACAAAATCATCATATCTCCAAAACTGAAGCCCTTTTGCAGTGCCAAATCTTCTAAGTTCATCCCTCTTTAAGTGCTTTACCAAAGAAGGGTTTATTTCATCGAAATCAACCTTACTCTTTGTTAAAAAATGTATCCCGCAAGTAAGAAGCTTTCCTTCTTCAGTATTTTTCAAGAAAACTTCAAACAAATTATCGACAATTACATGGTCTAAGTCAAACAATACTATGAAATCTGTTTTTTTATTATACTTCAAGAAGGTCTTATTTATAGATATGCCTCGATTAAACAGATCTAGAGCTCCGTTAAATACGTACTGAGCTCCCATATCCAAACAAACTTTCTTTATTTCATCTTTAATATCATCATCATATGAGGAATCTCCTATAACAATGTCTATGTCGAAACCTCCAATCTGTTTTTTTATAGAATATATATGAGACTTTAATCTGTCAAGATCTCTAGATAAGGTTCCATCTTTTCTTCTATATATTCTTATGTTTGTTATTGTTTGAATAGAATTCATTGTTCAGCCTAAAGTAGTAGAGATGTGTCTCTTGGTATTTTTATTTTACTTGAAACGGAAGATCTTTTTATTCTTTTTACTTCTGAAGACCTTTGCTTTGCCGCCTCATAAACGCTTCTTCTGCTCATTCCAACGTGGCATAGACCTGCTCTATCAGAGAGAGTCTCTTCTAGCACCATAGGAGCTATCTCGTCAACAAAACCTTTGCTTGTCCACTGATCATCAAAAGCGGCAGAGTGAGGAAACTCTCTAGGGAAAAAGCTAGTTCTTATAATTAAAGTGTTTGAGAATGACAGAACTACCATTTCAGCCGCAGCTTTGGATCTTGCATAGTTAGATATAGGGTTTATCTTATCCTCTACAGAGTAAAGCCCATCTTCTCCGTCAAAAACATAATCTGTAGATATGTGAACAAATCTACAATTATCAGGCCTATATTTAGCAATATTAAATGGTCCTACCATATTTACAGAAAAACACTCACTTGGGTTTCTTTCTGCGCCTATAGTATCTGTAAATGCTGCACAGTTTAGTATTAATCGAATACTCTTATTCTTAGAAAAGAACATTCTGATGGAATCTGGATTCTCAATGTCGAGCTCAGATCTTTTTGGAGAGTAAAATGTCTTATCTATAAGTGCAATCTCGGAACCTAATTTTCCACTTCCGCCAATTAGGAGATTTTCAAAAGTCACGAGGCACCACCTTTTTAAATATAAACATATAGTTTTTTCCTAAACCGTAGTATCTTTTAAAACTTAAAGTTATTACAGTAATTTTCAAAAGAGCTTGCGTCTTTATCTTTATCCGACAACGAGAAACCTACAAGTCCAAACAAATTTTCTTCAAAGATCCAAGATAGATTTAAGTCTACATCCATAGGATTTATGCCAGACTCTCCTTCTTTATTATAATAAGATGAGCATTTGTATGTCACAACAGCCTCTTCCGAGAGAACTTGAAATCCGTGAGCAAATCCTGGAGGAACCCATAAAGACCTACAGTTTTCTGAATTCAATATAAAGTGATAGCTTTTGCCAAGATTAGGTGAGTCTTTCCTTATATCTACAATGATATCTAATATCTCTCCGTGAGGGCAAAACACTAGCTTTCCCATAGGCTTATCCCACTGATAGTGCATGCCTCTAATAACGCCCTTTTTTGAGTATGACATATTATCTTGCAAAAACTTCTGCCCAATTTCATCAAAAATTTGCTGATTAAAAGTCTCTACGAAAAATCCTCTTTCATCAGTGTATTTTTTTAGCTCAATTATCTTATATTCTTCCAAAACCAATCTCCTATGATATTTTGTAATTATCAAAACTAACAAAGAGCATTGGATTTAGAGCAACTATGTTACACTTATACTCTTTTTGTAGCTTTTGAGATACATTAAATGTATCGTATTTTATTGTTTTGAGCCAATCTACATAAGCCTTATCACTCTTTTGATGGGGCTTTATTTTGGAGTAATAGTTTTCTATTGTAGACTCGTTATTTATTTTGCAACAATCATGACCACATATAAATATATTTTTTGCGCCCATATACGCAGAAAAGTGTATAGACGAAGTTATTGTGGAGTGACTTACCACTAGTTTGTTCGAGTCTTTCAATATGCTTTTGACCATAGGTCTTTGCCCTGGCTTATCAAAATGATGAAAGTAAAATACACTCGAGGAGTCTATGCTGGGGTTTTTTGAAGGCCTTGTCCCATACCTGTGTTCAGACATTATAACTTTAATATTTTTATTTATAGTGTTTTGAAGTATAAGATTAAAACCTTCGAAGTCCTTAATTACCGTATAATCGCAATCAAAAAAGTTGCATACTCTATTTACTCCCACGGTTACCTTGTCGTCAAAAAACCCCTCTGGGTATAACTCCATTGAGCTTCCTGCCGCTATAACATATATGTCCTGATCCTTATGGGCGTCTTTGAAGGTGTCAATATAGTTTCTAGGTATGTTCATATTCTTTCCATTACTCTTTGCTAAAAAAAGTATCTGAGTTTATATTTTTATCGTCTACGAAAATATCGTAAATCGGCTTTCCGAGTCTAAGTTCGTGATATTTCACACCCCATCTCTCAAACTGAGCCTCCGTAACCTCTGTCCAGTCCAGCCCAGAACCAGTCCCTCTTGCTGTCCAATAAACAATGGTGTTTCCCTCATCATAGAGATTATTTATTTTGTTTATTCTCTCCATCATTGGCTTTGCCAGAGAATAGTCTCTATTCTTCGGAGAGACACATATTGTTTCATCTATATCTACAAAAATTATCATTTCAAATACCCTAATATTTGACTCTTCGCTTCTTCTAGATTCTCAGTTACCTTTTTCAACCCCAATATTGTCTCTGAGGTATATAATCTCTTAGCGCTATCATCACTAACCCAGTTGAATATTTTTTCAGAACTTTCTTTTAACTTATGGCTATGAACATAGCTGCTCTCATTGCTGTGAAAATAATCATGAGTTCCCAACATTTTACAATTATTTGCAGAAATGAAAAAGCACGGTGTTATGCCGCATAGAGCCATTATGCTTGGATGATACCTTCCAGATATTGACATTTTAGCCCTAGACAGTATCTCAAACCCCTCCTCCCATCTAGTGCTTTTGCATGAAAGATGCTTTAGTCCATGCTTTCTAGAAAGAGGATCCATAAATTTTATATCGGACATGTCTGCAGAATATAAAATAATTTCATAGTTCTTTTTTAGAGTTTCTATTACGTAGTCATATGCTCCCATTGCATCATATTTAGGTCTATCGGGTCTGTAGTAGTTAGAGTTTCCTCCGATTACAATGTAGTCCTTTTTTTCTATAGAAAAGTTTATTTTCTCGTATAAGAAATCTGGCTGTAAGACAACATTGTGTATCCCCAAATTATTTAAATTTTGTAGGGAAATTTTCTCTCTAGCTCCGTATAGATCTACCAAGTGAGAAGTTTTTACGATCATATCTCTAAGTTTGTCATTTTTCAAGTCAAATGTCGAATTCAGTAGAAGTACTTTCAGCTTAGCATTTTTAGCCTTTGCCATTTTTATATAGTTTATTATATTTATTCCCTTTTTCTGCAAATCATATAATGAACCTTCTCCGTTTATTGCAATAAAATCAATGCCTTTGAAGTTATCAAATGTTTTTTTCGCATAATCATTGCCGTGAAGATCTCTAAGCATCACGGTACCTTTCTCCTCAAACCCGTTAGATACGAAAAAGTTTCTAAAGTGCATGGTCGTAGAGTGGCAGCCCCAGTTGTTTTGAGTTGAAGTATCGTTTACTAGTATAAAATTTTTCATAATACGTCCTTATTTTTTTGAAAAAAAGCGTGATCTTTTAGCCATCTATCTCCCAAAAAGGAGCTTCTTCCGTGAAGATTTTTCCTGTCCTTGAAAATTATACAGTCACCCTCCTTCCACTTTTTGGAAAAATCAAAAATTCTAGATTGAACTATTGTATTTTCCAGAAAACAAAAAAACTCTTCTGCTACTCTCATAACTTCGGGTGAGTTTACTTCCTCTTTTATCTGCCAGTAGTTCCAATTCATGCCATTCTCACTCATAATAGGTTTTTTGTGAACAACATCTCCATCCTTACCTTTATAGACCCAATTCACATCTATTTCTATACTTTCTAGAAGTTTTTCATTATATTTTCTCATAACCTCCTTCAGTGTATCTAGAGATAATATGTCAGTCACCCCTCCATACTCGGAAGGCTCTACACAATAGAGCATTAACCAGTCTGGAGAGCTAGATTCTTCGTAATAAGCATAGTCCGTATGCAGCGGCTGCCTGCTATTTGATGCAAAAAAGTGAGGAACGTTTTTTTCGAACTTTATGTCGCGGGATTTAGAAATCGTGGTATTCTTATCGTTAACGGGATGGCACTCCTTTACGACTCCAAGAGTATTTGCTAAATTTTCATAGAGCTTTATAACATCTGACGTTGTGACGTTAAAAATATGATATATGTCATAACCGCCCCATAAGATTTCCATTTTCTCATAGAGGCAATTTTCATGGAGGTTATGCATATTAATGTGGCAAATATTATCCTTCATACTAGCTTAAAATCCCTTAGTTTCTCTTTTATTTTTTCAACTGGGTTGTTCATACATACATCTATTATTGATAGACTGGGTGTTCCCTGTAAAAAATTCAGAGTAATGCCATGCGATTTAAAAACATCCTTGTCGTACAGCTTTTGACCTCCAATTGGGTTTATATAATGCTTAATATTCTCTTTTTCACAGATATTAACAAGGTTTTCAACTCTATCGTCTGTCTTCTTGTAGTCTTCATAAGAAGATGTCTTAAGATCAACCTCTATATCTAAATAATTGCAAAAACTCCTAATAGAGTCTAGAGCAAGTTCGGATATCAAGTCTGGCTTCTTTTTAAACATATCTTCTAAGATCCCCAAGACCTCGTTTTTATATTTTGACTTACTGTAGGCGGACTGTAGTGTTTTGGTGAGTTTCCTCATACTTCGGCTATCCCAGTCTATCTTTATTTCATTTATTTTTTTGAACGGGCTTTGTTTTTTTAATGGAATCTGAAACAACATCTCCCTTTCCTGTACACATATTTTATTTCTATTTATCCAGCCGCCTTTTATGAAATTAACATCATCATACGAAACAAATACATCGACCGCGCTTAGCAATTGAAAATATCCCAAATAAGGTGCGAAGTACGGCTGACAGATTGCTATCTTATTCACAGCAGGTTTCCTCTATTGCGCCGATAATCTTGTCAATATCCGAACTTCGCATAGAGCTATTCAGAGGGAAATTCATTATTCTTTCAAACAATAATAATGACTCCTCATGATCTCTTATCGGGTTGTAATACTTCTGCGATTCTATTCCTGATCTTCTAAAATGATCAACACTTATTGGGTTTTTGTAAATAACTGGCATGTTTCCGTAAAAAACTCCGTCAGAGAAGTTGAAGGGCTTGGCTTTTTCACCAAAAGTCGTTAGCTTTTCAATGAAATAATTTTGCAAAGCGAGATGTCTTTCGAAATCGTAGGAGTGTAGGTGCTGCAGTATTCCTGCCGCGGCGACATCTGACATCTTAAAGTTTGAGCTTAGCATGTTATGCTTTCTATCTGCAACGCCATCTTTAAAGCCAAATCCTAGCAACTCTTCCATCTCCACTCGGTGTTCTTTCGGAATGACCAAAAAACCTCCCTCCCCGAAACCCATATACTTTGTATGATGCAGAGATCCGAAAGAGAAATCCCCAAGGTTGCATATGTTGTTTCCACCGAATGTGCTCATTGGGGATGAGGCATTGTCGAAAACAAGTACCTTTTTATTTTCAGAACATACTCTTATCCAATCACCTATATTTCTTGGATAAGTTCCGAAAAGATTTGTTATTACAAAAACATCATACTTTTTAATAATTTCCTTATCAAGCCTTAGAGTATAAGTTTCTTTGCATATATCTTCTATATATATACTATCAAACATTACATCGCAGGAGGGAAAAGTAAAAGATGGTGAGACTATTTTTATATTATTGTTTCTCCTCATCAGAAATAAGTATATAGCATGAAGCGCTAAGGTTCCATTCGCAACACATAAGACTGACTTATTATTATCTATATTTAAAATGCCCTTCAGTTCTTTTTCAAGCATAGCTTTAGCAGGGCCCCTATTTGTAAACTGATTTGACACACTAGAGTCTTCCAGAATTCTCTCAAATTCTTTATAGTTTATAGATTTTTTCTGTACGTATTTTAGCATATAATTCTCGCATCTTAAGGCTTTACAAAATATGCAGGCCCCTTTCCGTTACCCGAGTTGCAAAGTTTTTTTACTACCGAATGTCCAAACTTTTTATTAATACAGCAGGAATCGAGCTTATGGCTAAAAATAGTAATAGCCTCTTTTCTTGAAACAAGAAAGTCGTATACAGCGCCCTGAACACCCTTCGGGTTAAAATGCCAATCATCAAGAATTATCAATCCTCCTGACTTTACACTGTCGTAAAGAGTTTCTAGGCAGAAAATTGTTGGCTCGTAATAATCAGCATCCAATCTTAATATATCTATATCACCTAGTATGTCCATGCTTTTGGGTATTGTATCTTCGAAGTATCCCTTTATCATTGTCAAATTGTCCATAGATGCATCGACCAGGTCATAAGTCTTTTTGATGTCCAAAACATCGCCCCACTTGGTTCCTACATATCTATGACAGTGAGCATTATCGTTGCTAGTAACCTCTTCGGGTATTATGTCCCAAGAATCTAACGCCATTATTCTAAGGTCAGGATTAACCTTGTGACAGAAAGCAACGCAGCCTCCTTTTGCCACACCGCACTCAACCATCTTTGCATTTCCAATATTCTCAACATACTCTCCGAGCCATTCCAAATGACTTCTTGCTACAAAGCATCTTGAGGTTGTATGAGAGTAAGGTGTCGGGCCTTTTAATTTATTTATTATATCTGAATATTTGTTTGTCATGATTTATCTCCTAAATCTTTTGATGATCAAATCATCGTTTGTTTATAGCGTGAGGAAATTCAACGTCATATATCTTCCTGGGACTTACTCCCGTCCATGCGAGCATTAGAGAGCCAACGTCAATCGCGCACTTCCCTAGTTCAAGCTTAACATCTACTCCAAAATCCTTCATCCCTGTGCTAAGACCATATATGACCAGATCACCTTTTATTCTTTTTAGTAAAGCTTTTGAATCAATATTGGCAAATTTTAAATTTCCATCTACATATGTGATGTTTATATTTTTATTCTCTACAAATCTTTTATCTGTTAAGATGTTTCTATCGGATGTAATCATATCTATTTTTGTATTTTTAAAGACTTTTAAGAAATTTTCAACCTTCCCAAATTCATAAGATCTTACGAAATCAAAACTAGATAAGTACTTTTCGTCTATATTTATACTCATATCGTTGAGAAGCTTTTTCTCTATTCTCCATTTCGCACACATCTTTTCGTTTTTCTTATTTCTATTTTTAAATCTTTTTTCAAAATCATATATTCCTAAAAAATCCGAATTCTCCACACTCTTTATTATAATCCTGCGCAGTCGTTCAAAATCTTCAGATCCATAATCTATTCCCCAGTATTTTTTCAAAAAGCTGTATGTTATTCCCGTATCATATATTTCTGGATCTAAATTTTTCAAAACGCATATCTCTCCATCTCCTAGTCTTGTAAAACAGAATGGTATTTTATTATCAACCTTATCAACGATCAAGGATAGCGTTTCTATGTTTGATCGTTCTGGCTTGAGGATCATACTCTTACCTGCTTGCTTTGTGAATTTTGTCTAAATATCGTACCCCTCTCGAACTCTTCAAAGAATATATTTTTAACTCCGAACCCAAGACATATAAGAAATCTATTCCTACTATTTATTCTTTCTGCCTTATGAGTTATTCTTTGGTCAAATAAAATAACATCCCCAATTTTCGTTCTAATAGGATTAATCCTTCCATGATTCATATTTTCCGACTTGTGGCTACCCTCTCTCACGATAAGTCCATCGTCTGTCTTATCATGATCTTGAAGATAAATATTTACCTTAAAAATCTTCATCACTTCACCATCAATAGTACTCCAAGGATTGGACTTTTCGAATACTCTTGCTTTTCCATTAAGTCTATCCTTGTGCCATCCCACAGACCTATTTAGATGTAGATCGTTATGCCCTACAAAACCCACCTCTTCCTCAATAATACTAGATATGGAATTTATTAATTTTTCAACACTGCATAGTTCTAAGAGCCTACTTAGTTTTTCATCAGCTATCCATCCTGGTCTTGCCATACCACCGCTATTATCAAAGCCGCCGCCCTGATCAAAGTATTTTGAGGATATCTCTCTCATTTCAGAGATATCCTCGGATGAAAAAAAATCTTTTATAATGATAAACCCCTTGTCTTCAAGCTCAGGATTCATTTTCTCAGACTCTCTCTTTTTGACAATTCTCCCGAAAGGCAAGTTCTTGGACCTCCAGATCCCATAGCCTTTTCAATATCTCTTATACCCTTAACCAGCTTTATCATTCCTACAGGCTCGACGCTTGATTTTTGATCGGATCCCCACATCTCCCTACTTAATGTGAAGTGTCTTTCGACCCAAGAACAGCCCATCGCAACTGCCGCAAAGGTGGTTGCGAGACCAAATTCATGACCACTGTATCCGATTTCTTCATCATTATTGCAGTAATTACTCTTTAGCCAATCAATATAGCTAAGGTTGAGCTCATCTATCGGGCTAGGATAGGTTGAGTTCGTATGCATTATAACGTCTGGTCTACAGATCTCAACACAAGTCTTTATCTCATCCTCAGTGCTCATGCCCGTGCTAATAATAAGAATTTTAGATTTTTCTCTAGCGTATTTGCAGAGATCCGCATCAGTTATACTTGCAGATCCGATTTTCA
>Ga0206131_10001701_pt1 | contig 27780 bp, 21 predicted proteins | sample Helgoland_Spring_FD_148636 | JGI IMG/M metagenome (GOLD analysis project Ga0206131, IMG submission 148636) | Pelagic subsurface seawater microbial communities from Kabeltonne, Helgoland, North Sea - Helgoland_Spring_Bloom_20160517_1 | ecosystem: Environmental > Aquatic > Marine > Epipelagic ...
CTCACTACCAAATATACGACCAATAGTTTCTTTGTATTGTGCAAACGCATCGAATACAGCAAGTCCACCTATTTGTCCTGCTTGTAGCATGTACATGTTATTAAATGCAACGTCAAATGGATCAAAGTTTGTTCCGCCGCCGCTGTTAGTACCGATGCCACGTCTATACAATCTTTTTACATCAATAACTTCATCTGGCAATGTGTATTTTGTAACACCTGCCTGTGTTTGTATAAAAATAACTGCTTCTTCGACTGAACCTGAACTAAGTTGTCTGTATTTTGCGATTGCTTTATTAATTGCAACGTCATAATGATCTCTGTCTAATTCGACATCAACCATACCATCTGCAAGACGCAACCCTATCTCGTTGATAAGTTCGTCTCGGTTGTTGTAACCTATTTGATCTATTTTGGTAGCCATACTACTATTTATCTTTTATGGTATCTAGAATGCTCTAAGTATGATTGTAGTATCGTTTAACCTGCCGTTCATTTTAGTAGGTGTAGTTTTAACTTCCTCAAATGCTTTTGAAAACTTAGTTTTTGCTTTGCCAGTCCAATTATTAATTTGTTCTATTGGTTTACGCAAAGTTTTTTGTATACTTAACTCTTCGTCGAAGTCTTGTAGTGTAGTTCCTTTAACCATTAGCCCTGCTCCTTCTCTACCCCACCCTTTAGGGTCCTTATTCTTCGCGTGATACACGCCAATCTTCCGGGACTTAGTATTGTATACCCAAAGTTCATTAGCGTATACGACATCTGTGGGCGTTATAGATGCTATTCCTAATGTGCCATCGGCTATTTGGAACTTTAACTTCTTAACAATCACATCTTTGCTTCTTGCTTTGGGCTTTCTGGTCTTCCTGGTTGCTTTACCTGTTAAGATTATAGCATCACAGGCATTTAATATTTTTTCAAAGTACTGTACATATTCCTTTTTCATTTTCTTACTCATGAAACTGTATGCTTCAGTTAGTTGCTCACAGGTTCCTGCTAAACTTTCAACTGCTTCTGCGTGACATGGTGTATACTGATCCTTAACTAGTTTTGCATGTGCTGGTTTGATTACTCCGCCACCATAAATTTTCATATCCTTCTCTGGATCGAATGTCTTTAGGTCAAATTTTTCACCAACTACAAAGTTATCTAAAACTTCGTCCCAATTACCACACAAATCTGTAATTTGCTCTAACATACGTTGCTGTATACTAATCTTAGGTTTAGCATCTGCTTTCTTTTCTTCTGCTTTTTCAATAATTGCCTCTGCCTTATCTTCTAGAGCAGGTATTTTTTCCATCAAATGAGATTTAATGTCCGGGTGCATATATCCTGTCTTGGACCAGATGTAAGTATGCTTGGCAAAAGTGCTAAACCAAACATCAGGAACACGTTTTAGTTTTTTAATTAATTTACTATCAAGCCCACTGTCTTTTTCTAGCCATGTAAAAATTGTTGCGCCGGCTTTTTTATCTGGTACTTCATAATGAACAAAATATTCGAAGTTGCGATACAGTTTAAGTTTCTTTTCATCGTCTTCAAGTAGGTTTATATCCGACCACTTAGGTTCGGGCATTAAGTAAACGTTTTTTGCTTTTCTTTTAGCCATATTCTCAATCTTATTTTAAAGGTTACAATTGGTAGTTAGTATAACTTCAAATAATTCTGCTGTCAACTGGTAATTTTTGAGCTCAAACGATAAAAAACGGAGTTATAGTGCTTTTGCTGTTAACCCAATGGTTGCTTGTGATACTCTGATAGCATCTTTATAGGTAACGCATTCATAGAATAGGTGTGAACGCTTTTTTGTAATTAATTCGGCTGTGTAAGTAAGTGTATCTCCAGGAAAAATTGGCTGTCTAAACTTTACTTTGTCTATGCTAGTAACAAAAGTGACTATCTTACTAAGGTCAACTTCACCAAACTGTTCTTTTGCTGTTGCAAGTGCATGTAGTCCTGCTGTCTGGTTCATTCCCTCTATAACATAAACTCCGGGCCACACTTTGATGTGAGGGAAGTGTCCTTCGAGTACTGGGTGGTCCAATGGTATAGTGTATTTTGCTTTTACACTTTTACCTGGACCAATTGTATGACTGTCAATCAACAGTATAGGGTGTGCATGAGGTAGATTCATATAACTATATATCCTGTGTGAGTAATAATTCTGTATATTTCATGAACTTCATTGCTTGTATCTCTGCTAATTTTTTAGTGTCTTCAGCATTACCCTGATGAAATTCTTTTGATGCCCACTTGATATCTTCACTAACAGTGGGCCAATGTAATCCTTGTGCTACCAGCTCTACTATCCCTATAGTATCTAATATCGATGTCATGCCATTATCCTTGTACGGCTTCATACCTTTACGTCTAAAATAGTTTATCACCATGCGTTCACACATGTCTAATGACACGCCATTCCTATTTGTCCATGTATTAAACACACCATTGTGGAATTCACCGCTCATCGTGTATCCGTGCTTTTTGTAATTCCTTGAAAATTCACTAGTTCCACGTGCTGATATATCTTTACTTGCCATTTCTTCGGGTGCAATATGTAAAACTCTCAGTGTAGGTCGGTCTATAGGAAATTCTTCGCTACTTAAAATTTCAAATGTCTCTTGTATGCTTTCTACTGTATCGCTTGGTAGTCCTAATATAAAACCAGAGCCTGTTACTATCTTATCCCAACCGTGATTGTCTTTTAAATCTCGTAAAAAACTTAATTGTATAGAAGGGTTTAGTCCCTTCCCAATATCTTTTGCACTTTCAGGGTTAGTTGTCTCAACACCAAATTCTGCACGTTTTAATCCCATCTCTAGAAGTAATTGTGATTGGGGTGTGTCTTGATTACGATTAACATACAGCATATCCAATCTTAAATAGCAAGAAAAAGTAATTTTAAAAGGCAGACTTGTAATAATTTCATGTAAGTAAACCATTTTCTCATGGTCATCATTAAATGTATCTTCTACAAACCAATAATCTGATATACCGTGCTTTTCATAGTTCTCTAAAAATTCTTCTCGTATAGATTCTGCAGATTTATAGTATGTACCTTTTTCTTTACCAGTCAATTCAAAATGGCAGAACGAACATTTGAAAATACAACCCCTTGCTGACTCTAGCGGAACTATCTCTCCCGGTATTAGTATATCAGAATCAATATATTTCATTGTACTATGCTTCATTTCTATTTTGCTAAGTATATCTATCTTATATGGGTGGGTTGTATGCACAGGCATATTGTCTGCTGTGTTAGATTTAATCTCATCTAACATATCAGGCATAGTCACATCGCCCCAACCTACATTGATATAGTCAACATTCTTCAGCGTGACATCTTCTCTGGCTCTAGAACCTCCCTTTACAAACTTCACATTAGGATTAATACTTTTTACATAACTTGTAAAAGCATCATCTATCTCTTCACCGTGCATTAAAAATCCATTGTATGCATATAACGGGTCATCAAACATTTTATTCAAATCTTTTATGCCTTCCAAAGGTAATACAGGCATTTCGTTAGGTAACATGTTGAGCATCCATGGATAACGCATGTAAAAAGAATTAGAAATACCTATAGCAAGAGTATTTTCTCCTACATATTTGTCTGCAATGCGTTTTAACGTTTCTAAATCATAAAAACTTTGGTAATCTACTACTTGTACTGTGTATCCACGTAATCTACACTCGTGTGCAATTTTATATGCACCTAATGTTTTTAAATATAACGAATTACACTTACTTTGTGAGTGATGTATGGGGAGTGGATCGTAGTCTGGGTCTGATTTTTTGGTCATCAACGACTCAGATACTTGTGGGTCTGTTTCTTGCCCGGTATTAATTTGCATCTTACTCATAAGAATGTTATAATTCTGTGCGTTATATAAACCTGCAGGATCTGTAAGTATAATAAAATCCACTGGAGTGTGATTAACTTCAAAATCTTTAAACGGATTAATCTTCATCGTCTAAGTCCTGCGTAAGTAATAATTCTGTATATTTCAAGAACCGTTGTGCTGATAGCATCGATAATTTCTTAGTATGCTCTGTGTTAGACTGATCATATTCCAAATAATCAAATTTTATGTCTGAATTAATAGTGGGCCAATGTAATCCTTGTGCTACTAGCTCTGCAACACCGACTGTACTTAAAACTTTCATTGACATCTGGTGGGCTCTTTTTGTTTTGTAGGGTTTGAACTGTTTTCGTCTAAAATAATTTTCTAACATCTTTTCGCACATTTGATAAGTTACTCCGTGTCGATTAGTCCAATTATGAAACATGTCTTCGGGCATTTCGGATGGATCGGCCAATGTGTATCCATGTTCTTTCCAGTTTTTTGAGAACTCACTTAGGCCTCTTTCTTCAATTTCTTTATCATATGCGTCTTCTGGTCTAATAAGCAATGCTCTTAAAGTCGGGCGATCAATTGGGAAATCTGGCCTACTCATTATATTAAACATTTCTTGAATACTTTCTTTTGTGTCACTCGGTAAGCCTAATATAAACCCTGAACCAATTAAAACATTATCCCAACCATGATTATCTTTTAAGTCACGCAGGAAATCCAATTGTATAAGCGGGTTTAACCCTTTACCAACGTCTTTTGCACTTTCTGGATTAGTAGTTTCTATACCGAACTCCACTCTCTTTAGTCCCATTTCCAGTAACAGTTGGTGTTGTGGTACGTCTTTATTTCTATGCACATACAATAAATCCAATCTTAAATAACAAGAAAATGTAATTTTAAAAGGTAAGCTCGTAATAATTTTATGTAAGTTTATTATTTTATCAGGATCGTCATTAAATGTATCTTCCACAAACCAATAATCTGTTACGCCATGTTTTTCGTAATTATGTATAAACTCTGATGCAATACTTTCATTAGATTTAAAATATGTACCTTTTTCTTTGCCTACTAATTCTAAACTGCAAAAAGAACACTTAAATATACAACCCCTTGCTGTCTCTAGTGCTATTACTTCACCAGGAAACAAAATATCCGACTTAGCATATCGCATAGTGCTGTGTTGCATTTCTATTTTGCTAAGTAAATCTAACTTATAAGGATGAGTAGTATGGATTGGCATGTTGTCTGCTGTACCAGATTTAATCTCATCTAACATATCAGGCATGGTCACATCTCCCCAACCCACATTAATGTAATCAACATTACGAAGCTCAACATCTTCCCTAGCTCTTGTTCCGCCCTTTACAAATTTTACATTAGGATTAATTCTACGCACATATTCAACGAATGCATCGTCAATTTCCTTACCGTGTGTTAGGAAACCGGAGTATGGAATAAAAGGATCATCAAACACTTCACCTTCATCTTGTATTCCTTCTAAAGGCAATACAGGCATTTCTTTTGTTACCATGTTTAGCATCCATGGGTAACGCATGTAAAACGAGACAGATATACCAATTGCTAGTGTGTTCTCACCAACATACTTGTCTACAATGCGTTTTAATGTTTCTAAGTCGTACAAACTTTGATAGTCTACAACTTGTACCGAGTATCCACGTAATCTACACTCATGTGCAACTTTATATGCTCCTAGTGTTCTAAGATGTAGTGAGTTAGTACTGCCTCTTGAATGATGTATTACACCAGGAGAAAAATATGGGTTTTCTTTTTCAATCAGTAGTTCCTGTGATACCTCCGGGTCTTTAAGATAACCCGGCGCCAGTGGGATACTATGCGTCATCATAGTATAATTATGTGCGTTATACAGTCCATATGGATCTGTGAGTATAATAAAATCTACTGGAGTGTGTTTTGTAACTTCGAAATCTTTAAAAGGATTTATTTTTTGCATACCTGTATTTATCTAGTCTACAAAGGCTCGTTCTAAGACAAAATCATTTGGCTCTCCTAAGTTTCCCTCTATAAATCCTTTATCTTCAAAATAATCTCTGCATTCGTAATTCATTTCAGGACCGCCACATACCATAACTCTATCAGTTGCTTTGTTGAATCCGCCATTAGTAAACTCTTCTATGTGTTCCCAGAATCTACCTTTACGGACATAATCTTCTTGAGTACAAGTATCATAATAGGTTAATGAAAACTCAGGTGTATCCTTTAATGTTTCAACTGCTAATTGTATTTCTGTTTGATAAGTGTGTTCATCGTGTGTCCGTGTAGTGTGTACCAGTATCACATTATTAAATTTACTGTATGTATCTGGGTCTCTAATAATACTCATGAACGGTGCAAGACCTGTGCCTGTGGACAGCAAATATAAATTATCTGCTTCAGTTAAATTATCAATCGTTAACGTGCCCGTAGACTTAGGCATGACTAATACATCGTCTCCAACTTTTAAATGCTGTAGACGACTTGTTAGAGGTCCGTCTGGTACCTTGATACTGAGGAACTCTAGTTCATCTTCATAGTTTGCACTTGCAATACTGTATGCTCTAAGTAATGGTCTGCCGCCTTCTTCTTCTGAAGGCAACCCAATCATAGCGAACTCTCCGTTTATAAAACGAAAACTTCTATTGCGGGTGGTTTTAAAACTGAATGTCTTGTCTGTCCAATGGTGGACCCAAGTAACTTTTTCTGTATGCATCTTCTTCCTTTAGAGTGGTGGAGACAGAGGGAATCGAACCCACGACCTTCTGGTTGCAAACCAGACGCTCTCCCTACTGAGCTATGCCCCCGAACCGTTTATCTTTCGCTTAATGCTTTAATATTAGCACTGATTCTAGCACTGTTCTTAGCAATATTGTCACTTAGTTGTTTCGCATTCTTCTGAATGTTTGCACTAATTTGTTCTGCGTTTCTCATTACGTTGTCACCAACGTCTTCGAACCAAAACTTATTTGCTGGTGCTTTTTTTGTAACTTTTTTTGCTACTTTTTTTGTTGCCTTTATTTTTTCTTTAACCATCTTATGTACTTCCTGTTACATTCGTAACAATGCCTACGAACTGTTCGTAGTTGGAGCGGGTAGTCGGAATCGAACCGACATCCAAACGTTGGCAACGTCTTGTAATAACCGTTATACTATACTCGCAAATTACTTGTGTATATTTACCACTTAGAGTTTTGTGGTGTTCTGAAATAGTGGCGGAGAGTGAGGGATTCGAACCCTCGATACAGTTACCCATATACCTCCTTAGCAGGGAGGCGCTTTCGACCACTCAGCCAACTCTCCGTTTCGTTTTGTATTATAATAGTTATCAAGGAAATTGTCAAGAACTTCCTAAAGTGATAAATACTACATTATGCCAAGATTAAGTTTATGGAACAAAAATAAAGGAAACGATTACGACTTTATAGATAGAGTTGTAGCCGAGTCTGTCAACGCTGGTGGAACTGGAGTTTATGTACATAAGTATATAGGCACATACCAAGATGACACCACGCAAGGTCACGGAAACGATGACGAGTTATATATCCAGGATGTTGTATTCCTTGAGAACAGAGACAGGAAATACGACACAGACATATACGAACTACGTGGTTCATACACCATAGCAGACCCCGATTTTGACTTAACCCAGTTTGGTTTATTTGTAAATAACGATTCGTTGTTTATGACTTTCCATATGAACACATGTGCTAACATGTTGGGCAGACGTTTAATGGCAGGAGATGTTTTAGAGTTACCACATTTAAGAGATGATTTATTATTAGGTGGTGGTGAAGCAGTTAATAGATTTTTTGTAGTAAGTGATGCTGGACGACCAGCAGAAGGTTACGATCCTAGATGGTGGCCTCACTTGTGGAGAGTTAAACTTAAAAATATTACAGACAGTCCAGAATACAGAGATATTCTTGGTACTGGTGAACAGGCTGATGACCTTAGAAATGTTCTAAGTACATACAGTACTGAAATAGCAATATCAGATAAAGTAATAGAACTAGCAAATGCTGAAGTACAATACGATGCAGGATACTATGAGGGCGGTCATTTATATGTAGATGAAAACTCACAGGATAAACCGGGCGTGTACTTCCCAGGTGATGGTGCTCCGCCTAATGGTATTTCAATAGTGGGCAGTGGCGATGCAATGCCACTTGACGCAAACGATGGAGAATACTACTTGAGAACAGACTTCACTCCAAACAGACTATTCAAGAAGCAAGGCAGTAGGTGGATTAAGATAAGCGATGACAACAAACGTGTCTGGAGTGCCGCCAATAAAATACTCACATCATTCGTTAATAATGATAATATAACTACTAACACAGACGGAACTACTCAATCAGAAAAAACTAATATGAGTAAGGCTGTGAAACCTAAGGCAGATTAATATGGATTATTTCTATGACGCACAGTTAAGAAGATACTTACTACAGTTCATGAGAATATTCAGTGGCTTTCAGGTTGCAGAAGGTGTACGCAACGGAACCACAAATTACAATAAAGTACCTGTTAGATATGCAGACATGCAACGTATGGTTGCACACATACTAACAAAAGGTTCAGAGAATATGGTTAACAGCACACCGTTTTTGTCTTGTAACGTTACAAGTTTACTTGTTGCTAGAGATAGAACACAAGACCCAATGCTTGTTAGCAAAGTACAAGTTGCTGAAAGACAATTCGACACCGGTAGTGCAACATATGGTTCAGAACAATTTCCAGGCAACTTGTATTCAACAGACAGATATATGCCTGTGCCTTACAACTTAACAATGAACGTTGATGTATGGAGTGGTAACACAGATCAAAAACTACAATTACTAGAACAAATTTTAATTTTATTTAATCCTAGTATACAACTACAGCAAGGAGATAATCCGTTAGACTGGACAAGTTTATACGAAGTAGAGTTAACAGACATACAGTGGAGTAACAGAAGTGTACCTGCAGGCGTTGACGAAACGATTGATGTTGCTACATTGACCTTTATACTTCCCATATGGCTAAGTCCGCCTGCGAAAGTTAAAAGACAAAAAATTATTAATACTATTATAACAAATATTTATGATACAGGTAGTATCGGTGATTTAGAATACGACGACGACCTATATGACTTCTTTAGATCATTGGAGTCGGACTTTGAATTACATACAATATCGCCCAATAACTACGAAGTTGAACTTGTTGGTGCCGAGGCAAAGTTATACAAAGACGGTGGCAGTGCAGAAGCAAATTGGAACGACTTACTAGAAGTTCTGTCTCCACAAGGCTCAGGTACAGCAAATGCAAATATAAGCATAGACGATATACCGCTAACAACAGCAAGTACATTACAACTTAACATATCAAATAATGTAGACAACGAAACTACATTAATAACAGGCTTAGTATCTAGAAATAGTTTAGACTCGTCTAAACTAGTATTCAATCTAGACGTAGATACTTTACCTTCAACAACACTAACAGACGTAACAAGAATTGTTGATGCTTCTAAAAACTATCCAGGTGACGGTACACTAGATGCTGTGGCTACTGGGCAACGTTATTTGCTCACATCTGAAATACAGGGAAATCAATGGGGCATTACGGCAAACACAAACGACATTATCGAATATAACGGCACAGGATGGGTAATATCATTTAATGCTTCTACATCACTTAATCAAGAAAGTATTCAATATGTTAAAAACTTATACACAAACAAACAATACAAATGGGAAAACGTCCAATGGACAAGCACATACGAAGGGAAGTACAACCCAGGGTTCTGGCGTCTAAACGTTTAGACAGCGAAAGCATACTTACTAAACTTAACCCTATGACCAACTTATCAAGACACAACGGAGTAAGTGCCGCCGGTGTTTTGTTTCTATCAAAGTCTACTGGCAGGTGTTTATTCCAATTACGCAATTCAGATAAGAAAGGAAAACATACTTGGGGGTTTTGGGGTGGCATGATGGATCCAGGTGAGACTACATACGACACCATACAACGTGAACTTAACGAAGAAATAGGTATTATTCCAGAACTAAAAAAGTTAAATCCCATTGATGTATACCAAAGTAAAGATAAAAACTTTATGTACTATAGTTTTGTGTACTTAGTTGACGATGAGTTTATTCCAACACTTAACGATGAAAGCGCCGGGTATGCTTGGGTAGACATTGGACAGTGGCCTAAGCCTTTACACTTTGGTGCAAAAATTACACTAGCCAGAAACAAAGGCATTAATAAACTACATACTATCCTAAACCTCAATTCCTGATAAGTACTAGCATGTCAAAAGATATTATAAATTTTGATTCTATACGTTTGACTACTGAACTTAATAAGTTTAAACTACACAAAACTATCCCAAACACATTTTTAGACGGAACGTTCTCGATACTAGATTTAAAGGAGAACTACAATGATTTTTCTGCTAAACACAAAAAACTAGCAGATAGATTAATGAAAGTGTATGATGTAGAAATCAGAGATAGTGTAGACGGCTTAGAAAAAAGTATGTTAAACGAGTATAGAGGATTTGTTAAGAACCAACATTGTAGAGAAGAATGGTGGGTGTATCCTGCTGTGATGCAAAAATACAGAGTAAATATAAATCCTGTTAGAGCTGTGTATTACGAAACTAAAGAGATGATTAAAAAGTTTAACAGTCACAGTGTACATCACGGATGGTTATATGATATGATTACTGAGAACGAATGGCATCAACGTGTAATGAAAGCGATACTGTCTGACAGGAAACGTGTAGATAAAATTATAAACTTCTATTTGCCACTGTACGAGTCTGCTGGCTTAGAATCTCCTATAGAGTTAAAACATTTGCAAACATTACGTTCTGATTTGCTTGACTATGCAAATTTATTTACTACTGTTAGGAATTGGTCTCCGGACGACTAATTATTTACTTGTGGCTATAAAAACGCCATCCCAATCTTTAGGAAGTTTTTGTGTTTTTTGAAATTCACAACGTTCAATCCACATATCATAATAACCTTTCATCTTACCCTCAAAAGCATCATGTAGTTGTTCACATAATTTAATTGCTTTATCGAAGTTTTGTTTACGATATTGCATGTGCATATCTTCATGCATCTGTTTGGCTTTTGCATACTTGCCTACTTTAACATCAAGTACAGTGTATATTTCAATGCCCACAGTCTTTCCTTTTACTGCTAGGTCATCTACTTTTAGATAAAAGAATTTATTCTTTGTGTGCTTGTAAGTGTCTCCTCCCACTAACAACAAGCACCCATATTCCTTACACTTACTTTCTATTCTTGCCGCAGTACTAACTGCGTCTCCGAGTATGTCATATGAATGTCTGGCAGTGGAGCCCATCTCCCCAATATAACCGAGCCCAGTATTAATACCAGCACCCATACCAACTGGCGGTCTGCCTTCTTTAACAATTTTATCATTGAATTCCTCTACTGCTCTAAGCATTAGTATTCCTGTTTTTACAGCACTTGCAGGATGATCTGGATCGTCCATTGGTGCATTATGTATGTGCATACTTGCATCGCCGATATACTTAATAACCATTCCGTCTGCATCAAGTATAGGCTGTGTAATGGCATCCATGTAGCCATTCATTATTTTTGTTAGTCCCTGAACATCATCACCAAAACTTTCTCCTAGTGGGGTGAAGCCACGCAAATCTGAGAAGCATATACTAACTTCTTTTTTCATACCTTGTTTAATTAGTTCTGGATTTTCTTGTAACATACGCACTACTGTAGGTGAGGCGTAACCGGCAAATTGTTTTTGTATTTCTGCTCGTAGTTTAAACTGTACCCAGAAGTTATTAAAACTTGCCTGTGTGAATATTAAGAATGTTGCTATTGCAGGAAATGTTGCATCAAATAAAACTAAGTTTGCTGTATAAGAATGTACACTATAATATACAATTCCGCCTATAATAGTAACTGTAGTTACTAGTCCTGCCCATACGGGCAACTTATATATTGCTAGAGCAACTAATACCATGCTCAACAACGCACACAGAAGCTCGTACACAGCACTTAATTCATTCCTAGTAATGTTACTACCGTCTATAAAGTTTTGTAGCATATGAGCTTGTATAAACTGTGGGTAAACGTTGCCGCCCGGAGTGGGAACCGGATTAGCAACGCCTTCAGCACTTACTCCCACTATTACGAACTTTCCACCTAAGTCAGGTAGTTCACTCGCTGTTACATACTCGTGTTCTTCGAAAGTATTATTAAATCTTATGTAAGCAGAACCTCTAGCAGATGTAACAATCGGATCAAATGGAGGCACTGCAAATTCCTTTATACCTATTTCACTAGTCTTTAAAATATAACTAGGCTTACCTGTGTAAGCTCTTAACATCTCTATAGCAAAACTAGGATATATCTTTCCCTCTACTCCTATTGCTAGTGGGTAAGTTCTTGTTTGGTTATCTGGTTGAGGCTCTGTTGCTACTACCCCTATACCTGCGGCTACACTTTCTAGTGGCTCAATATTCGTTACGAGATTCGGCCATGTCAGCAAGTAATTGGTAGCGGGTACTGGGCCTATTGTTGCTGTACCAATGTGCGGACCTGAACTCCTTGTCCCTTTTCCAGATGGGGTCTGGGACAAAATTATGCCGTTGTCCGACATCCAACTTTGTAAAACTGCGTCCCCGCCAAATCGGTCTTGCTCTGGAAACATGATCGTTAAACCAATCATTCCAGCGTTTTTGTTCCTCAGATCCGATATCAGTTGTGCTATGTTCTGTCTTGGCCATGCCCATTGTCCCCATGTGTCTAAACTTTTTTCGCCAATGTTTATTACTACAACTTCATTACTGTGTTTCTTTTCGTCTAGTTGTTGTAATGCATCGAATGTTTGGCTACGCAAACTTTGTAATGGTGTAGGATCGGCAACTCGTAGTGTTGTCAGTAGTAATATAGATATTGCTACGGCCCAGCCGCTTAGTAACCATTTCATTAATATATTTATCAAAAAAAAAGCACACCGTAGTGTGCTTTCTTTATTCGCATTCCTTAGGGTTTTTTGAACAGTACTTCATGATACTTTTAACTAAAAATTTCATGTCTTGTTCTGAAATTTCTTCATCTGCCTTCCTAGACGATGAAGATGTTACTTTCCCTCAGGTTTTTCTTCTTTTTGCAATTCGTCGGTTTGTTTATCAATTTCTGTAGAAACAGTATCAATTACGCCTCCAGCCGCCGTAGCCGCTGTTGCTGTAATACTAGATACATCTGTTAAAACTGCTTGACTTACTGTCGAAACAGCATTAACGGATCCATCTACTACGCCTGTTGTAAACTCTTTACCGCCTTCAATAACTGCGCCAACTGATGCACATGAAGGTAAGAAAAGAACAAAACCGAGGAATGCTGTTATAGATAAAAATCTAGTCATAACATTCTCCTGTTTAATGTAAAGTGAATATCTCTTTACAGTGTTTATTTATGCAAAATCATCGGCGTAGTTCAATGATTTATGTTCTTAGATTAGAAGTAATCCTATTGCAAAACCTATGTTTAAGCCTATAGAACAAACTAATATAAAATCCTTATTAAATGAGTAAGGTACTAGTTCTACTATTTCTCTATTGTGTGACATATTATTCCTAGTTGCTTCCGTTCACTGTTATTGAACACCCTGCTGTGTTATAGCACACACCAGTGATACTGTAACTGCCTGCTGATGATGTCATATTTTGTTGTAAGTTAAGTGTGTAAGCACCAGTACCATATGTTAAATCAATCGCCGCTGTTGCGGCATTACCGCCTCGTTGAGTAACATCAACACTATGTCCGTCACCATCTAAAACGACATCTGCCCATTTAACACCACCGTTACCTCGTTGATATAAATCCACAGTATTACTATCTCCGGCTATTTCTATAAAGCCATCGTGTCCTGCTTTGCCCATTTGTATATGCTCTACACTATTACTGTCACCACTAATAATATTTACTAAATGGTGTCCTGCACCACCACTACTTCTGTTTGTGTCTGTTTGATAACTTGCTAATGTGTTATTATCTCCAGTAACTGTCCAGTATGCTTCGTGGTCGCCTACTTCATCAGAATCAGTTGTGCCGTCTGAATGTTTGCCTTGCCATATTCTGAGATCATTATTATCTGAACCTGAACCCATAATAGCAAAAATATAATTGTTATCCTGCCCGGCACCTTGGAAAGCATCGATACTATTATTAGTACCAGCATTATTAAGTACTTCGAGGTAAGCATAATGATCATCGCCTGCTTGCCAAAGTTGTATTTCATTATTAGTGTGAAGGTTGGAGCCACCTGCTTCTAACCAAGCATAATTGTCATCACCCATTATCTCTGCTTTGAGTTGACCATAGTTACCATGGTTATCTAAAAATAATTTGTTGTTATCACCTTCTACATAGCCATCTGTTATTTGATTACTACCACTAGTCCACAAACCTAAAAGATTATTGTTGCCTCTTTGTTGTAGGCTTACTGTATTTGTAGCACCATTAAGATAGGCGTTACCTATTGCATTGTTTAAAGAACCAACTTTATTTCCGTATCCTTCTTGTAATATATCTAGTGTTAGATTATCGCCTGTTTGGTCTATATAGACTTGGTTATCTTGTGCATATACTTGTTCTGTAAGTATACACATAGTAAGTATTAATAATATTTTTTTATTCATTTTGTGTTATGCTTATGTATATGCCGTCACAACTGTTTAGGCATATCAAGTCCTCTCCGTTATCTTCGTCAAATATTTCAACTCTTGCTGTTGATCCTTTTTCTAATTTAATACCAATAGTGTTTGATATTTGTCTTAATAAAAATATTTTTCCATCGTATTCTGCAAAACTGTTAAACTGTGTGTTTGGGTCATTACCAAATCTTGTTCCTATCAGTCTGTCAGTGCCATCTCCGGAACCGTCCAATTCGTTACCCAACGAATCAATATTATCTTCTAATATGTTCAGCAAGTCTTTTAAAAATTCAACATCTAAAAAGTTTATGTCCAACTCTGTAAATTCATAATTGTCTTTTGTGTTGTCATCTAGACTTTCAATCTCTAATGCATCTGCATCAAGTCCATCAAAGTCTAATAATCCTGCATCGCCTTGTAGTTCTTGTACTTGTTCCTCTTTTGCTTCAGTAATTTGTTCTGGCTCGCTTACAATGAACATATTGTCTATCTGATTTAAATCTAAATTAACCAGTACAACAGGCGTTGTAGGTATAGTCTCAAATGTACTAACCATTACTGCTTGGTAGGCTTCTGTTAGTACTTGAGTACCTCCGTCATTTGTAACTGTTATACTTCCGCTTGGCGCACAGCCTTCTTCTAATTTAACTTTGTCTGTGCAATTCTCATCTGGTAATAATATTACCAAACTTCTACCCAGTTCATCTACTGTGGTAGTAAAATCTGTTCCCCTAATACCAATACTGGCTGTGGGGGTTTGTATTTGTATATTTTCCCTAGGTACTAAACCTAATCCTCCTGTGGCAAATCTTGCTGTACCTGATACAAAATTTAAAGCCATTTTGCTCTTACTAGGATTCGGATCATACACATATTCATTTATAACCATATAAGTGTGTTCGGTCAAACTTACTAATGTGTCGTCAACAAATTTAATTTTTAATCTGCCGTTTTTTGTTTCTACTTCATCCATACTGGCTATACTTTCATCTAAAACTGCTGGTATGTTTTCTCTGTCTCGTTGTATCTGTGCTATAGTACCAGACTGTTCAAGCACTCCGCCGATTGACTCAGCGGAGGCTTGCACATTGAATGTTGCTATTAGCAATAATGCTAATAACTTAGTCTGTCTGTTTAATACTAACTGATGCATTTTCACTGTCTATTTCTAAATTTATAACACCATTACATGCCGGTGTGCATGTTGTTGTCATATTTTGTATAAATTGAAAATCGCCATCGCTACCATCTAATTCTACAGTTAACAAGTGTGCATCATTTCCATTTTGCAATGTTGCAAACTTATTGTCGTCACCTGTAATATCAAAGTTCCAAGTATTGTAACTAGAATCAATAATTATTCCTGCCATAGTTTGTGTACCAGTACCGTTATTGGCTGTGCCTGCGGCCCAGACCTTACTGTTTGTAAAACTAGTCGAAAAATCGTTTCTAGATCCTAATATGGTTAAATCCATATTAGAACTTTCGGCTGTAGCGTTTCCGCCTATATCAATATCAAAAATATTATCGTCGCCGGTAATATTCGAAAGGATATCAGTATAGTCACCACTTCCTGTAGCGCCGATATTCATATCCCAGATATTGTTATTACCTTGAAAGTAAAAATCTAATACACTAGAACCTGATCCATCGAGCACCCATGATCCGAACATTTCGTTTAGGTTACCGTCTTGGATTAGATCAACAATTAAACTACTACCGGTTAGAGTTAAATCAGTAGACTGACTCGTGTCACCGGACAAACTATTACCATAGCCTGCCTGTAGAATTGTTAACGTTAAGTTGTCTCCAACTTGATCGATCAATACTTCATTATCCGCAGATGCTAGATCCATTGATAATATCCCTGTTATAGCGAAGACGGTTAATATTGTGTTTTTTAAAGAAAAACTTTTAGTCTTCATAACTTACTCCATATATGGTTTATTTTTTAAGAGTCTTTTTTGTAAAAAATTTGTTTTACAATTGACTCATCATTCTCAAATTCAGATTTTGCGTCACTCATGGGCTCAGCTATTTTATCGGATACTTTTAACCAATAAGCCTGTTCCTGTTCAGCAACTTGTTCATCCCAATTTTCAGGATAAACAATCTTCCAAAATCCTCGTTCGTCGCCTTGTTCTACTAGAGCTAAAACGGAGGCTTCAATCGCTGACCGAACTCCCCATGTTACACTCTCGTTCTCTGTCAAACCGCTTTCTATTTCGAGCAATTTAGTGTCCATGTCAAGGAACTTGAACACATCGCCGGCTTGCCCGACACTTAGAATGGTTTTGTATGTCTGTACGTTTAGTATCACTTCCCCAGTTAATGTACTAACTGCTCTTAATGATACCACTACACTATCTCTTCGATATTGGTTAGTTGTCCCAATACCCAAGTATCTTGCACCTGAGCCACCTGTTTCTATATTAGAGTCGTAACCAACGACGCCGCCTTCTAATATCATCCCAGCAAATAATAATGGCTGTACTTGTTGTGCTGGCTGATCTTTATTCGCATACGATTCTCTTGTACTACGAATAATTTGCCTTTCTCGCACTAAGTTATCTAAACCGAATCCTCTTTCAACAACACGAAACCAAGTTCCTTTAGGATCTTTACCGGCTCCTGCCGCCTTGAGAGCATCGATTAATAAGTCTTTTGCACCTTGGGTAACTGCGGTACTAAAACTAGCCGCCCCATCGGAACTCAATCTTTGTCCTGTTAAGTCGTCAAACTTATACACTGCCACTACTGGCATTGTTTCTGCTGGAGGAAGATAACGCAACTTTCTATAAGTAGGTAATTCTACTTGTTGCGGTTCCTCCACACATTCTAAAAAATTTGTATTGCATATTTCATCACCAGGAATGGCAATGCTGGCGCAACCAGAAGTTAGCAATAATGCCGCTAAGGCAAAAGTCAAACTAAAGTATTTCATTATCCGCCGCCAATGCTTCCGATACCAATCGGTATCTCAATTTCAGTTACAGACCCGTCCGGATCTACAATAGTTAATCTCATAACTTCTAACCCATCTTCGTTTAATACAATTTGGTATGAAACGTTGTTACCTTCAATAGTAAAATCACCTGAATCTGAACCTGTACATTCTACTACAGTGGCTGGATCACAGAACATACTGTCTACTAATCCTTTTGATATCTGTGCGTATATTCTGCTTTCTAAATTTCTGATAAATTTGTTTATTGTGCTGTTAGACTCTTCACGTTCAGCCGCCTTGAGTGCTGACTCTATGTCATCTCTGATTTTATCTTTACGACTTTTTTCCTGATTTTCAATCGTTAGGTAATGAGCTCCTGTGCCTATTCCGCTGAAACTAGGAGATTTAAATTTATGTACTAGTTGGTCTGCTTGTGCCGGAACAACAACACATGCCATTAACCATACTACTAATGCAATTTTTGTTCCACTATCTATTTTCATTTATTAACTTCCTGTTTTTTTATTTCTTCTAATGCTTCTTTTTCTTCTGCGTCTTCCAATACGGCTTGTCTTGCCCTGTATTCTAAAACAACATTTACTTTTTGTTGTAATCTAATCATGTCTTGGTCAAGCATTCTAGTTTGATCAATAACTCTGATTAGTGCCATGTGCATTTGTCCTAATGCTGGCTTAATTTCTGTGCCGATAAATTTCCATACATAAAAAATAAAATATCCTAACCCAACTGTGGCGACTACTGGGTAGCCGTGGTCTGAAACAAGTTGTGCTATATCCATTAGTCTCTCCTAACATCTAACTTGCCATCCTCTACAAAGTTTTCTGCTCTCGCAACTCTATCGATATCTGGTCTGAGGTCTAATGCACTGCTTACAAGCAAATCAATTTTTATCATTTCATTACTCATTGTTCTTGCTCTGTTTTCTAAACTATTACAAAACATCGTGAGTGTTTCGATTTGACCGACTATGCCGGCAAGCATCTGTTTGATTATGAGAAATATAAAAAATCCCATGGTGATGGAACCAGCAATGGGTAGGCCTACTTCGCCAATTAATTTGAAAATGTCTTCCATCTACTACACCTGTTTGTTTTATTGTTTTTATGCAGTGTGTGATGTGTTGTATGTATAATTTATGTAAATGTATTTATCGTTTTTGAAAGGTTTTATTTGGGCAGACACTAGATTTTAATGTAAATTATTAATAATTGTATAAATACTTCTGTAACACAACTGTAACATAGAGTTTGATTAGTTGTAACAATCCTCATTAGAGGTGGGGTTACCCCAAACATGTTTTACATGTGTGTACATACAAAGGAGAATATTATGGCGAAACCATTAGGTATAGTAGCCAGATTAACTCGTCCATTACGCGACACGGCATCTGACTACTTCGAAAAATTTGACTCATTAATGAAATCTGGTAATATGGAAAACATATTGTCTAACGTTTTATAATTTAGTTGACATAAAAAAAGGGGCAATTAAATGCCCCTTTTTTGTGTGCAACTAAGCACGATCCCTAAGGTAGTAAGGATTCTTTACATCATGTTAACTAAAACTTCAATAACACCTTCACCTGCTTCGTTTGAACCAACTGCTTTACCAATGATTCTACCTGCCTGTGCATTGTTATCTGCTTTAGCATGACCTTTAACACTTGAACTTACAAGCAAGTCACCTTTAGCAACTGGACCAGTAACCTTAGTTGGTACTCTTCCTGTTAATGCTACATACTGACCGTCTGCATCTGAGTTCATCATGTATGCTGGGTCTGTACTAATGACACCTGCTACTGAATGATGAGCTTCATGTTCACATGCTGTTATTTCTTTCTCTCCGCCGAAACATACAACTGTTCCTGCTTCTAGTTCTTCATCGCTTTCATATTTCTCAGCCAAATCCGCAAACTTTGCCGAACTTGCTGTTCCTTGGAAAGTTACTGCGTATACTTCATTATATCTTAATGAACCTGATCCTAAGTCAATTGAGTTATCTGCACTTGGGGTAATTGTACCACTATGCGAATCTGCCGCATCGCTTCTCATGAAACTTGAACTATTAATTCCGTCTAATGTATCTGCATCTACATTCAATGCGTCTACATAAGAATTAGTAACTCTTGCGTCAATAAGTGTGTTAACTCTTGCACTTGTATGATATTGGTTTGAGCCTTCTGATAAATCACTAGTACTAAACGCACCCATGTTCACTGACATAGTTGCACCACTAATACTTAAACCTGTGCCTGCATCTAACCAATTCATAGCAGATGAACTGTCGTCCCAGAACATCATTCTGTCGTCGTTTGGATCTGTTAACCCTTCAATGCCTAAGTGGCTTAATGCTAGTGAAACACTTCCACTTGATCCACCACCTGTTAAACCAGTACTAGCAGTAACACCTGTGATGTCACCAACGTTAGTTGTCCAACCACCATAGTTACCTAAGTCATTACTAAAGTCGCTTAGTGTGATTTCGCTAATAAGTTTTCTACTTTGTACACCTGAATCTAATATTACTAGTTCGTCAGATGAACCAACAACTGCCGCTGTCATATCTGGAAGTTCTGTAAGGTCAACATTCAATGTAACTGACCCTGAAGTTCCGCCGCCGTCTAACAATGTACCTGCTACAACGGCTTCAATATCACCTGCGTCATTAGTGAAACTAATTACACCAGTTGAGTTATCATATGATAAATCACCACCTGCACTAAGTAAACCTCTTACATACGAGTCGCTTAGTTCTATTGTAGGTGTGCCACTTGTGCCGCCGCCTGTTAAACCGCTTCCTGCTGTTACACCTGTTAAGTAACCAGTATCTGTAAGTGAAATTTCACCAGTACTATCATCATATGTAATACCTGTTCCACCGCTTATTAGTCCTAAAACGTGTGAATCACTTAATGCTAATGTAACTGCACCAGTAGTACCACCGCCTGTTAAACCATTTCCAGCAGATACGCTTTCAATATCACCGGCATCATTAGTGAAACTAAACACACCATCACTATAAGATAGGTCACCGCCTGCACTAAATAATCCTTTAATGTAACTAGGGCTAACTGCTAATGTAATATCACCAGTAGTACCGCCGCCTGTTAGACCTGTTCCTGCTGTAACACTTTCTATATCACCCGCATCGTTAACAAAAGTGATTACACCAGTACTGGAATTATAAGATAAGTCGCCAGCAACACTAATTGCCGCTCTTGCTCTTGCATCTGTATAATAAACATTGGTCGAACCTTCGCTTAAATCATCTGTATCAGCTGATGCCATTTTGCTATCCCAACGTGCTGTTGTATAGTATAAATTAGTACCTTCTAATAAGTCTGTTGTTGTTTCTGCAATCTTAGTATATGCACTACCGTCTGTAGTAAATTCCCACTGATCGCTTGTTTCGTTCCACTGAAGATTTACATCTGCACTAGTACCTCTATCAACTGTGATTCCAGCATTTTCTGTTGGAGCACCCGAAGTACCATAGTTTAATGTAATAATATTATCTTCTAAATAAAGTGTTTCTGTATTAACAGTAGTTTGTGTTCCGTTAATAGTTAAGTTACCGTTAAATATTGCATCAGCACTGAATGTTTTCGCACCAGCAATTGTTTGAGCGCCAGTTGTTCTTACAACTGTAGCATCAACTTCAATTGTGCTTGAATTGTTATCAATACCGTCACCGCCAGTAATATATGATGTACCGTCTACATACGTTTTGTTTGTAGCATCGCCGGATACTGCTGGAGTACCTACGTTATTAATGTAGTTACTACTTGCATTGACGTTACTTGATAACTGTAATCCGCCTGTGCCGCCTAGTGTTTTAGAAGCATCAAACAACATGCTCGATTGTGCGTTAATTACGCCAGTTCCTGCCGCGTTTAATTCAACATCACCTGAGCCAGACGTCTTAACTGCAACGTTCTGATCTTCATCTGCACTAATTGTAATTGTACCTGCGTCATCTTCTAATACTTTCTGTCCGTTAACATATAAAGAACCTGGACCAACATAAATGTCTTTCCACATCATTGTTGTAGAACCCAAATCGTATGTTACGTTTGCTGTTGGTATTAAGTTGCCTGCCATGTTTTCATAGTCTAAAGCAACAGTAACGTTACCAGTGGCTCCGCCGCCTGTTAAACCGCTTCCTGCTGTTACACCTGAGATGAGATCTTCATCTGTTAATGCAATAACACCTGTGCCTTCTGTATATGTAATACCTGCTCCACCACTAACAGAAGCTCTTGCTCTAGCATCGGTGTAGTATAAGTTACTTGAACCTTCTGCTACGTCATCTGTTTCAACTGCGTCAACGTATGCTTTAATTGATTCTGAACTTGAAATTGTTGTTGCTGTGGCTGTGCCCATCGAATCATCATCGATCAATGCACTACCACTTATCCCAGTGTTTAAAACTGGACTAGTAAGTGTTTTGTTTGTTAAGGTTTGAGTATCAGTTAATGTTGCAACAACTGTGTTGTCGATATTAATTGTAGCGTCACCGCTAGTAGTACCACCAGATAAACCTGTACCTGCTACTACACTTGTAATATCTCCGTCACCGAATGCTGAAAGTTCTGAATACTTTGCTAACCTATGTCCGCCGCTTGTTGAGCCGTCGTGGACAATAACGGTAGATAAATCTGTATCGACAGTAATCTCACCAACCAAACCTGTAAAATTTGCAGTTTGGGAAGTGTTACCTCGTCTCCATTGAATTGCTGTGGCCATTGTATTCTTCCTATTTTTTATGTTCTACGTTTATGTAGTCTAGACAGTCCGTCGAAAGTCTAGTCATAAAGTAAGGCTCCCGCCTTATTTATAAACAGTATTTATCGAGAAACTAAGAATTGTGAGTGTTTGAAACCTTAAACAACTATTTCAACAACACCTTCGCCGTGTGTTAAGTTTTCAGAAATAGCCTTACCAACAATACTTGCCGCTGGAGTTTGATATCCTCTGAACGGAGCCGCTTTGGCTAATCCTTTTTTGCCACTTGCTATGAGTACGTCACCTTTTCTAACTGGGCCAATTACTTTACAAGGAACTCTTCCTCTTAGAGCAACTGCTACAACAGTGTCTCCTTCAAGTTGTGCGTTCATTAAGTATGCTGGGTCTGTTGAAACAACGCCTGCTACTGCTGGTGTACCTTCTTTGGTAACTGCCGTAACTTCATTTGCTCCGCCAAATTCTACAACTGTTCCTGGTGCATAAGATTCATCTGCAACATATCTTTCTGCCAAATCCGCAAATTGTGCCTGACTTGCCGTACCTTGGAATGTTACTGCATGTACTTCGTTGTATCTCAATGAACCGCTACCTAAGTCAATTGAATTATCTGTGCTTGGAGTAATTGTACCACTGTGTGAGTCATTAGCATCACTTCTCATGAAACTTGTGCTGTTGACTCCGTCTAATGTATCTGCATCAACGTTTAACGCATCTACAAAACTTTTTGTAACTCTAGTATCTATGGCACTGTTTGCTCTTGTCGTAGTATAATATAAGTTAGTATTTTCTGTTAAGTCAGCAGTACTAAAGTCGCCCATATCAACTGATATACTATCAGCCGCTACGTTAATACCAGTGCCTGCGCCAACATTTAATGTTCTAGTAGCAGTTAAATCTCCGCCACCAGTTAAACCTGAGCCTGCTGTAATATCAACACTACTGTGATTAATATGCTCGTTTGCTACAAATCCACTTAAACTGTCATGTTGTATTTCACTTTCGACTGCTTGGAAGGCTCCTGTTGAACTATTGTAATCAACACCGTTACTTGAACTGAATAACCCTCTTATTGTAGCATCACTTCTGTCTGAGTCTGTAAAACTAATTACACCTGTACTATTGTCGTAACTAATATCGCCACTAGCACTAATTAATGCTCTAATGTCTGCGTTACCAACTGCTATAGCATCTGCTGTTACATCTATACCGTATCCGGCAACTGCATTAAGTGTTACTGATCCTGCAACGCCACCGCCAGTTAAACCGTCACCGGCTATCACACCTGTGATTGTTCCACCAATTGTGGTTACATCAGCAAAGGTTAAGTTACCGGCTCCGTCTGTGGTAAGTACTTCGTTAGCACTACCGTCTGTGGTCGGTAAATCATAATTGCCTGCAATACTTAATGCATCTATTTGTGTGCTACCAGTTAATGTTTTATTGCCTGCTATAGTCTGATTTCCTGATGTTCTAACTAAATCCGATGCCGCACTTACTCTAGCATCTGCTCTTGCATCTGTATAGTATAAATTAGTACCTTCTGAAATATGTGCTGTGGTACTTGGTATGCTAAACACACCTGTGCCTTCCACGTATCCTGCAGTGCCAAGTGTTGCACTTACCGACGCTCTGGCTCTTGCATCTGTATAATATAAGTTTGTGCCTTCTGATAAATCACTTGTTGACTTAGCAGTAAATCCTGCGTCTACTCTAGCATCTGCTCTAGCATTTGTAAAGTATAAGTTTGTATTTTCTGTAATATCACTTGTATCGAACTCTGTAAAGTCTAGTGCTATATCGTTTGCATTAGCAGTAATACCTGTGCCGCCCACAACGTTAAGTGTAAGGTCTCCTGCACTTCCGCCGCCTGTCATACCAGCGCCTGCTACAACGGCTGTGACATCGCCTGTATCATTTGCATCAATTGTAAATGAGTTTGCAACATCATCATATGTTACCGTTATGTTACTGCCGCCTACTACAAAGCCACTACCTATTCTATCTTCTAGTGCTTCGTTAAAGTCGCTAACTTGTGATGCTGTAATATTAATTGCTTGTTGTTGTGCCGCTGTTATTTGTCCTTGTGCATTAACAGTGAATGTTGGTGTTTGTGAAGCAGTACCGTATGTACCAATTGTAACACCTGTATTTGTTATTGCTATGTCATTTGCGTTTACAGTAATGCCTGTACCTGCGCCAATGTCTAACGTTACGTCACCTGATGTGCCGCCTGTGATTAAACCTGCGCCTGCTACAACACTTGTAACATCGCCGTCTAAGTCTGCATCTAAAGTTAATGTGCCGGCAGTATCATCATATGTTGCTGTGATGTTCGCTCCGCCTACAATTAATGCTCCTACTCTGTCATCTACTCTTTCGTTAGTAAAGTATAAGTTGTTGCCTTCTGAAATATCTGTTGTTGTCAAAGATTGGCTTATAGCACCAGTTGTACTATTATAATTTACATTACCTGAGCCACTTATTAATCCTTTAACATACGAATCGTCTGTTGATATTGTAATTATATCCGAACTATTAGAACCAGCGTTTGCTAAGTTTATACCGTTGCCGCCGGATAGTTGCTTCAAGTAATATGTTGATCCGCTTAATGCTTGTGATAGCGGCTGGTCGCCTGTGCCATCACCTGGGTGTATTGTACCTGTAGATGTTGATGAAAGTTCAATAACCCTATTGTTCTGTACACCTTTTAATTTGTTATCATTTCTATCGTAAAATATTGTGCCGTTTACTAGTAAGTCGTCCGGTGTATGTCTAGGTCCTACCTGTATTGCTCCATCAACTGTGAGTCTTTCTAACGGTCTCGATCCAGTAGTAAATGTACTACCATCACCTGAATTATTTGCTTGGTCTGTTTCAGTTGACTTGTCGTACACATTTGTGTATAATGATACATTAGCGAAGTCACCCACAAACTTAGTGGTCTTGCCCCAGTTCTGGAAATGTGCTCTTGACACACCTATTTCTGTATTAGCATATCCTGAAACTGCATTAATGTTACCTGTTGCTTCTGCTCCTAAGTAAGTATCTACAGAGTCATTGCTACCTGTTAACACAAATACGTTCGAGCCTGAGAAGCTCATTGTGGATTCTACACCCGGTGTTCCCAATTGGCCTTTAAAGTGGAATTGCTGTACGTTAGACGAGAATGCCTGAGAAGAGGCAAATGTCGCATCTGGTGACTTAACATGGAAAATACTAGATTGTGACGTAAGTGTGCCAGGTCCTTGCTTTCTGCCTTCTGTTTCACTGCCATCTATACCTCTACTTAATGTCAGTCCACCGTGTACAGTTAAGTTACCTTGTCTTTTTTGGTTATCTGCTGTTGCGTTTGAATCTATATATCCAACTAAACTTGCTGATCCTGTTGCTGAACCATTAAAACTACTAGGCACAGTAAATGTAGTTGAGTCTACTACAGTTGCTATAAACGTTCCGTGCGTTGCTGAATCACTAGTATTGCTAATTGTGTAAGACTCGCCTGTTGTAACTCTAGAGGCTACAGGTGTTACAATAGTAGTAGTTGTACCATCACCCGTTAATGTGCTTATTTTTCCGCTTACAGTTTGCTCACCTTCGTGTAGTACTGCATATGGATTTCCATACTTGATCGTGTTAAGGAAAAGATTCTGTGTATCATCTAAGTTGCTAAATGATACTTCGTTGTTTGCTAAAGCCGGGTTGGCTAAACCGCTGTACTCTGCACTAACTATTTGTCCATTAGCAAGTTTGGTACCCAAGTTAAACGAATAAGAAGCACCAATTGTAAAGTCTTTATCTACTTTTTCATCGTCTGCATAACTTTGCAAATTAGTATTTGCTGTGTCGACGTAAGTTTGCATATTAGTATTTGCTGTGTCGACGTAAGTTTGCATATCGGCATTTGATGTATCAACATAATTCTTTGTGGCTCCGTCTTGTGCCGCGGTTGGATCTACTAAACTTATAATTTTATTTGTGCCTAAATCTAGGTCACCTGTCATTGCAACGTTACCTTGCTTGAATATAGCATTGGCATTTGTTGCCGCTATACTGGCTGTTAGTACGTTACCAATGTTATTATCATCTATTAATGCATTTGCAATTTCACCTAAAGTATCTAATGCCGCTGGTGCATCACCTAACACTGTTGCAATTCTGTTTTCAACATATTGTGTTGTTGCAACTTTAGTTGTTGTATCGCTGTTTGCTTGAGTTGTTGCTGTTACTGTTGCTCCTGTTAAGTCAACAGTGCTTGTTGCTATAACGGCTCCGCTAAATGTTTTGTCGCCTGTAATCGTTTCTGTTCCAGCAATATGTACTACGGTGGGATCTGTAACTGTTGCGCCTGATAAATCAACTGCGCCAGTAAATGTCTTATCACCAGTAAATGTTTCTGTGCCGCCTAAGTGTGCAACGTTGGCGTCTGTTACTGTGGCGCCACTAAAGTTTACATTACCAGTAAATGTATAATCTGCTGTTAAAGTATCACTTCTATCTGTAGTAACAACATCTGCTGTTACGTCTAAGACACCGCTTGTTTCTGTTACATAGGTACCGTTTTGAAGATATCCACTTATACCTGCATCAAAATCGTTTACTTGCGTATGAGGTATAGATATAGTTACATCTGCCGCCGCTGTTAATTGTCCTTGTGGGTTTACTGTAAAGGTTGGTATTGCTGTTGCACTTCCATAACTTGCGGCTGTAACCGATGTATCTGTAATATTAAACACACCTGTTGTACTGTTGTAAGTTAGTCCTGTTGTAGCACTAACATTACTTCTAGCATCTGTAACAAAATCAGTGATCTGGTTTGTTTCTATCAATATTGATACATTAGACGCACTAGTTAATCTACCTTGCTGGTCTACCACAAACTGTGGTATCATGCTTGGTTGTCCGTATGTGCCGCCAGTAACAGTTGTGTCGCCTAATTCTAAAATAACTGCGGCATTTTCGCTACCACTGTTTGTTACTACTAATCTACCGTTGCCCGAATCTGCTACTGTGGCAACATAGTTACCCGTTGTATCTGTGCCAAGTATCACTGAATCGTCTCTGTACCCAGTAGTAGCAATGGTTATTGTTTGATTTGTTTGTCCGTCAAATGTGATTGAACCGTTACCAACAACATCACCTGACATCACAACTTCTATTGTTCTTGCAACGTTCAATTTGTCTGCAATCGTTGAGATTCCGCTCCATCTAGAAGCAGTAAGTGTATTAGCACCTGTAAAAGTTATTTGTTTGTCAACCGGTATTGTTAAGTCTTCAGCAAAGTCTGTGCTACCTGTTACAATTAAGTCTTCGTTAATTGTGAGGTTACTTAAAGTAGTATTACCTGTTATATCTGCTGTGCCACCAATTGTGACATTGTTTGAGAGGTTGAACTCTGTTGCGTTAACATTTACATCTTCTGTAATTCCAGGATAGCCGAGTGTTACTGCATTAGTAGTGTATGACAATCTAACATTACTAACATCTGAATTAA